>LFCJ01000257.1_pt1 | contig 31387 bp, 25 predicted proteins | sample 643141 | NCBI WGS metagenome assembly LFCJ01 (sample SAMN03766243, study PRJNA286221) | soda lake metagenome | biome: soda lake; feature: Kulunda steppe; material: water; isolation source: sample B1-Br-g2 brine of Lake Bitter-1 | place: Russia: Kulunda steppe | collected 2010-07
GGAGTTGGAGTTGGAGTTGGAGTTGGAGTTGGAGTCCCACTTCCAACCCCAATCAGCGTCACCGCCAGCAACTAACCGCCGGAACTTCTCACGGATTTCGGCTGGGGAAAACGGATTGTCGCCGCCACCACGGGCGTCCGGAACACGTTCGGTGAACGAACGGCCATCGGCCGTCTCGACGGTCACGGTCGCCCCCCAGTGGCCGGCTTCAGCACGGCGGGTGTGCTCGGGGTCTTCTTCGACGGTAACGGCCGACGCGAGGCGTTGGATACGCTCATCTTGCAGGTGCCGTTCGGCGAACGCATCAACACCTGTAGAGCCACAAATAGCGAGGACCGAAAGCGCATATGGGGTGCTAAATTTCGCCTCGAGAACCGTCTCCGGAGCGCAACTTTCGAGGAGACAGCCGGCCTCGAACGTCCGGACACGGATTGCGGTGATAGAATCGGGATCAAGATCGGACTCGGTCAGCAGTTTCTCAAAGGCCTCGATGGGCGCATGGGTGTATCGACAGGCCGCGTGTACTTTGAAGTAACTACTTGCGACGTAGTACTCCTCGCCCAGAGAGGCGGTCGTTCGCTCGAGGGCCTCGAGGGCGTCGTCCTCGCCGGCAACATACGGAAACAGACAGCGCTCGAGTGCTCCCTCGACGCCAGTCACGCCGCTTTTTGCAAGAAACGCACTCTGGATGCCGTGGCGGCAGGCCGTCCCGGCGTACACATTTCGGACAGTCGCTCCCTCGAGGGCAGCTGTCCAATGGGTGGCGATGAACGGGTTGACGGCAATACGGATCGCGTGGGCCATCATCGCTCGGTCGAGGCCGAGAATGCAACCCGTGGCGACCGCCGCCCCGATTGGAGCCCACGTTCCGTGTGGGTGCAAGCCATCCCGTTGTGGCCGAATCGCGTCACCAACCCGGGCGCTTGCTTCGTAGGCGGCGATCACCGCACGGAGGAACTCGGGGCCGGACGCCTGTTGCTGTTCGGCGACGGCGAGAGCCGGCGGAACAACGTGAACACCCATATGTGCTGCTCGTTGATTTCCTTCGTCGAGCTCGAGGGTCGTCCCACCGGCGGCGTTCGCGAACGCGGCCAGCGTCGGTGGTCGGCGATCAGTGGTGGCGAACGTCGTCCCCCCACCGGTCGCTTGTGGGCCAGCACAATCCAGTTTGGCAGCCGTCTCTACTGCCTCTCTAACGTACTGAGTCTGAGAGCCTCGAAGACAGACGCCGATCGTATCAAGTGTCACAAGCGTCGCGCGGTCACGGACGGCGTCCGGAACCGTCTCGAGTGTGAGTGTGGTTGCATACTGTGCAAGGGCAGTTGCGATATCCGGGGCGGTGGTAGTCATAGTCGGTGGTAAAGTGATCGTTGTGGGTGTCGATTCGAAGAGTGGGAGAGTGCGAACGCAGCGGCCGGTGTGGGAAGGGTCTGAACACTAGTTCGCCAGTTCACCAGTTCACCGGCTGATCCCCGCCCGCTCACAGATAGCAGCCGCTCGTTCAGTCGCTTCCGCTCGGAGCGAATCAAACGGCCCAAGCGTCAGCACGTCGCCATCTTCCATCACGAGGTCGCCGTTACAGATGACCGTCTCGACTTCGGTCCCAAGCGTACCATGGACGAGTGCCGTCAGTACGTCAGGGGCTGGGGTGAGATGTGGTTTCTCGAGGTCGAGCACAATCAAATCCGCAGCCGTTCCGGGCTCGAGCGTCCCGAGGTCGGGTCGACCGATCGCTCGGCCAGCCTCAACAGTCACCATATCGAGGGCGACCTGTGGGGTGATCACGCCGGGGTCTCGCAGGTTGCCACCGTGGGCGGAGCCGAGAACGCCGATGTCGCTGAGCGGGTTGATTGTGTCACCGAGAATTGCGTTGTCGGTCCCGAGACACGTCGTGACGCCAGCATCGCGAAGCCGCCGCAGAGGGGCGATTCCCACGCCAAGCCGAAGGTTCGAGACGAGGTTGTGTGCCACTCGCGTCTCGCTCTCTCCGAGCAGCCGAATGTCCCGCTCATCGACGTGGACACAGTGGGCGAGGAGGGCGTTCGGGCCGAGACAGTCGAGATTGCGGAGATACTCCACGCCAGAAATCGGCCCAGAAGCCTGTAATTCGGCTTCGGCGACGTGGATTGTAGACATCACGTCGTAGGTTTCAGCGAGTGCGGCGGCCCCCTGAAGACACCCCGGTGTGTTTCCCTCAATGACGACAGGCGCAGGCCAAATCGACTGGCGCCCGTCTGCACTGCCGTGATACGACTCGATGAGCGACACGACCGACGAGAGGACGGTGTCCGTCTCGGCAGCAAATTTGCCGGCCGGCTGGTGGACCACGTCCGGTTCTCTGGCCTGTACCTGTTCGATCAGCTCGAGGAATTCGCCGGTTGGTTCCGCGTCCAACATGCCCCGGCCGTAAATCGTGCGAAGCCCAGCGCGGTCGTACACCTCGAGTTTCGAGTCGATGATCCGGTCGCCTTCGCGGTTCCACGGCAGTTCGCCGTGGTTTTCGACGAAGGTCGTGACGCCGGCGGTAATCGACTCATAACAGTACAGTTCCGCGGCGGTGGCGTGGTCCTCGGCATCCATGACGCCGACGCCGGGGCGTTTGACGTTGTAGAGCCAGTCATAGAGGCCACGGTCGGCGGTGAAACTGCCCCGCAACAGCAAGTCGGCGACGTGGACGTGTCCGTTGACGAAGCCAGGGAGGACGGTTTGACCCGTTGCGTCGATGACGGTGTCGGCTGTGTATGTTTCTCGCAGTTCACTGGTTGGGCCAACGGCTGTAATCTCCGAGCCGGTGATCGCAACCGCTCCGTCGGGGAGTATCTCCCGGTCTGGGTTTTGTGTAACGACCGTCGCGCCGACGATGAGTGTGTCAACGTCAGTCATTAGCGGCCCTCGGCAACGGCTGCAACGGTGACCGTAACTGTCGTCGGAACACTAGTTGACAGAATCGAAGTACTCGCTGACAATGGAGACTGTATCGACCAGAGGGAGGATAACGGTATCATATAGCATCCTGTGAGAGGCAGCTACTAATCAGTTGCCAACAGCGCAAGTATCGGTACAACAGCCGGATGATTGGAGAGGAATTGTCACTGGTAGCGCCAGAAAGACAAAAAATGGACCCCGGACCCGAACTCGAATCGGAACCCAAAGCGGAGTCGGGACTGAGACCCGAAAGGGGGATCGGGGCCTAAAGCAAGAACCGGACCGGGGCCAGAGCCAGAACCGAAAGCTGAAACGACATCAAATCACGGGACGCAGATTGACTCGCAGTAACAAGACTACGAGATGGCCTCCCACGCCGTCTCGAACAACTCGAGTGGGACCTGGGCGAGTCCGGCACCGACCTGTCCGTTCCCTCGAATCCGGTGGGCGATACCTGCGTTGAACACCGGTGGCGTCGACGATTCGACGACTGCCTCGAGGTCGATCCCGAGTGGCGTCCCCCGACCGTCGAGTGCCGGAAGAGTGAACATATCGTGTTCACCTGCCGTGATATCGTACATCCGGGTGGTGGCGTCGAGACAATCAGCGGCAGTAATGCCGAGATAGTCCGAGATAGCGGGGGCACCGGCAAGTGCAAAGCCGCCGAGTCCGGTGGCCTCTGTCACAAGCGAGTCACCGAAGACGGTGGCGCTATCGCGTTTGTCATACCCCTTAAGAAAATTTCCGTCAGGAGTAATCGCGGGGGCGGTAAACCACCGATCACCGCTCGCGCTGACCTGTAACCCGAATTTGGTACCGTTGGTACAGAGGCGGGTCACGATGGAACTGTTCGGGACGTCCTGTGCAGCCTGGAGTGTCGAGAGCGCCGCCCCAATCGAGAGGTTCAGAAAGAAGTGTTCGTTCGAGGTGATGAACTCGATTGCGTCCGCTGCAACGTCGCGGTCGACATCGGACCGAAACAGCGCCGGCGTGAGCACTCGAGAGAGCAGGTCGGATGCGGCGGCGTTTCGGTTGTGGCATTCATCCCCCCGCGTGAGCGCGTTGGCGATAATGGGTTTGAGTTCGATAGGGCCACAGCCCTCGAGTGCCGTCGAAAGCGTCGGTGCCAGCGCCGACTCCATCCACGTCAACCGCTCGAGGACGGCCTCATCGTAGGCACCGAACCTGAGCGTCCGCCCAAGGCCTTCGTTGAGATTTGTATAGGCCGTGGTTCCGAACCGCCGGTTGTGAACGACGAAGGCCGGCATCGACGGCGAGATGACGCCGGCTAAGGGAGCCCCAGCCCGGTGGTGACTACTGGGTGAGAGCCTGATGGAGCCGTCTTCGATTAACTCGAGCGCCTGTGCTTCGGTCTCCGCCCATCCCTCATACAGTATTGCGCCGATAATCGCCCCCCGGAGCGGATCGATCATCGCCGTCCACTCGAGTGGCGGCCCACAGTGTAACACCGTTCTGGGTCCCATCTCGGGGATGACCGTTCCGGCCGGTTCAATCGATTCGAGCACCGGTTCGGCCTCGAGGAGTCTGGCGAGGACCGTTCGGTTGGCCGCCGAACGTGGCTGGTCCGGCCCACTCATTGGCGGTGGTCCTCACCGGCCCCGTTTCGCTGTTCGGCTGTGGCGTCGGTGTCGAGTTCCCCGTCTTCGATCACGACGCCATAGACAGTCTCGGCTTCCGTCTCGGTGATGAAGCCGTCGCGATAGTCGGCATACACCTGTTCGGCTGGGCGTTCGTGGGGATGGCCGTAGCCACCGCCGTTTGCGGTCTCGATACGGAGGCTCTCGCCAGCCTCGAATTTGTACCCCGACTCCTTTGCTGGCAGTGATTTGTGGGTGCCATCGGATTGGAGATGGGTGAGTGCGCCTTTCGAGCCATCCGTGCCCCCATCGAAGCCCCATCGCCGCTGGGTGTGACCATCAGCGGAGGAGGTCATCGAGACGTCAGTAAAGAACTCGAGTTGGCGACGGATACCGAAGCCGCCACGGGTTCGGCCGGCTCCCGGTGGGTCGGCGGTGTTCAGTTCGTACTGTTGGACCTTGATCGGATAGGTGAGTTCGACATCCTCACTCGGTTGATTTTGCGTGTTCGAAAAGAGGACGTCGACGGCGTCAAGTCCGTCCCGTTCGGGCCGCCCGCCGTAGCTCCCCTCGTTGACTTCGACGTACAACCAGTAGTCGTCATCGTCGGTCGTCCCGGCATAGCTAATAAAGTAGCCGTGGGCACCGGTTCCAGCACAGACCTTTTCCGGAACAACCTGACTGAACGCCTCCATCAGTACGTCACACATTCGGACACACATGTACGACCGGGCGAACGCCGCCGCCGGCGGGCGCGGATTGAACAGACAGCCCTTCCGTGCCGTGACCGTAATTGGCTCGAACGTGCCGGAGTTCTGGGGGATAAATTCGTCATGGGTGTACGTATCCATCAACACCGCCCGGACGACGAAGTACGCACTCACCTTCGTCGACCCTTCGAAGGGAACGTTGAATCCCGTCGGCGTCTGGTCTGCAGACTTGCTCATATCGATGATAATATCGGTCCCATCGATCGTGAGCGAGGCGTGAACCGGGAGGCGCTTTCCACGATTTCGACCGTCGTCATCGAGATGACTCGAGGCCGTGTACGTTCCGTCCGGGAGCTTTCGAATTTCGTTGCGGAGCAACGCCTCCGAGTAGGCCATGAGGTCTTCTTGGGCTTGCTGGACGGTCTCGAGACCGTGTTTTTCGACGACCTCGAGATATCGGCGCTCGCCGGCGTGACAGGCAGAGATCTGGGCTTGGATGTCGTTGAGGACGATCCGCGGCGTCCGGATGTTTTCGGTCAGAAAGTCCCACAGTTGGTCGACGCGTTCGCCACCATCGTACAGTTTGATACCGCGAAACAGCGTTCCCTCAGCATAGACATCCTCTAAGTCGACGGCGAGTCCCGGCGTTGCAGCCCCGATATCGAGGTGGTGGGCGTTCGTCGCCGCCCACGCGATATGTTCGTCCTGATAGAAGATGGGGACGAAGATCGCCATATCCGGTGAGTGAGTCGCCCCGTAGTGGGGGTGGTTGTGAATGAAGACATCACCCGGTTTGATTTCCTCCTCGGGGTCCTTGCCCCGCTCGCGAAGTGCAGCGAATATCTGGTCCGGAATCGTGACCATCGAGCCAATCTGCATCGGCGTCGTATCGCTCTCACAGATCTCTCGGCCATGTTTTGTAAACAGTCCGGCACCCAAATCTTCGCTCTCGCGGATCAACGAGGAGTATGAAGAGCGGATCAAACGGTAACCCATTTCCTCAGCAATCGTATCAAACTCGCCACCCATAACCTGCAACGTCACCGGGTCAAGTGTGCGTTCAGCGAGCAAGTCAGTCTGTATCTGTGATTCATCGGTGTGTTGGTCGTCTGCGTTCGTCATTTGGTATCCTTCCGGAGGCGAAGCGTCCCATTTTCGAGCACGGCAGCCTCCCATGCCGGCTTGAGTACAAGTGTGCTATCCGGTGCATCAACAATCGCCGGTCCCTCGAGTGTCCCCCCTGAAGGAAGGTTGGTCCGATCATATCGGGCAACAAGTCGTTCCTCCGGGTCCGCTGGCGTCCCAAAGACGACAGGCGATTCAAGCGTCTTGGCCTGTTCAACGTCAGTTCCGGTCCGCTCGAGGGGAACCAATTCGGGTGTCTCGACGGCCCCGGTCGCCGTGACACGAAGATTCAACAGGACAATCGGATCGGCTTGGGAGGCATGACCGTACTCCTCGGCGTGGGCTCGCTCGAATCGCTCTCGAATCCGTGACCGCCAGTTCCCGTCGGTTCCATCGAACTCGACGGTAAGTTCGTACCCCTGTCCCTCATACAGACAGTCAACCGTCGACCGATAGGTTTCGTCCTCCGGGCTGACGCCGTTGGCCGCGAGTCGGGCCTGACAGGTGTCACGAAGTCGGCCATATAGTTCGGCAATCTTCCCAACGTCGGCCGCTTGGAGTCGTTGTTTGATCGTGACGATATCGACCTCCCGCACGTCGCTCGTAAGCACCCCACGGGCGGAGGCAAGACCCGGCGATGGTGGCACGAGTATCTCCGAGATGTCCAGTTTCTCCGCGATATCACAGGCATGGAGGGGGCCAGCACCACCAAACGCGACGAGCGTGTGCGTCCGTGGGTCATAGCCCCGCCTCACGGTCTGTCGGCGAATCGCCTGTTGCATTTTCGTATTTGCAACCTCGAGCGTCGAGAGGGCAGCCGCCTGCGTCGTCTCGAACCGTTCGTCGTCGACGACGGTACAAAGGTTGTCATAAATGGCGTCTTCGGCGTTTTCGACAGCGAGATCGAACGCTCCATCGAGGAACGTTTCGGGATTGAGTCGACCAAGGACGACCTGTGCATCCGTCACGGTCGGTTGGGTATTCCCCCGACCGTAACACGCCGGACCGGGGTCGGCCCCGGCACTTTTTGGGCCGATATTGAATCCCTTTGCATGGTCGAACCAAGCGATCGATCCGCCGCCGCTCCCGATCGCCTCGACATCGATCATCGGGGAGAGAACCGGATAGCCACCAGCGATCGTGCTGTCCCGTGGATCGCGCTCGAGAATCTCTCCCGGCAACACCGAAATATCCGCACTCGTCCCGCCGATATCGAGCGTGATCAACTCGGGAAGGTCGCTCGCTATCGATCGATCGGCAATATATGAAGCAGAGAGAACGCCAGCAGCAGGCCCGGAATTGATGATGCGGACGGGATAGCGAGCGATTTCCTCGAGGCCGGCGACGCCGCCGTTTGACTGCATAATCAGCACGTCCGCATCGAATCCGGCCGCCGTGAGACGGTCTGCGATCCGGTCGAGGTAGCCTGAAACCTGTGGCTGCAAACTCGCGTTGATCGCTGCAGTGGTAAAACGCTCGTACTCTCGGAACTGGGCGACGACCTCGGCTGACGTACAGACGAACACGTCAGGGAACGCCGATTCAATAGCCTCCTTTGCCGCCCGTTCATGGCTGGGGTCTAAATACGAGTGCAAAAAGCAAACGGCGATCGACTGGACGCCATCTGCGACCAGTGCTTCGGCAGCAGTGAGCACTTCCGACGTATCAAGCGGCGTGTCGACTCGGACTCGAGTTCCATCGGTCGTCGGATACAGTCGTTCTGAGACGGTCTTTCGGTGGCGACGGTCGACGACTGGCTCCTCTTGCCAGGGAATCGGATGTTGGATAGAGAAGTTCTCGGGCTTTCGGTGGCGACCAATATGAAGCACGTCCCGAAAGCCCTCAGTCGTCACCATACCAGTTTTTGCCCAGTCCGCCTCGATCACCGCGTTCGTCGCGATCGTCGTACCGTGGAAAATGCGCTCGATGTCTTCGAAGGGCACGTCAGCGCGTTCACAAACGGTCCTAATGCCGTCGACAGTCGATTTGGAGGGGTCGTCGGTTGTCGGTGTTTTGAACCGATACTCCTCGTCGTCCGTCGTGAGGACGATGTCAGTGTTGGTGCCACCGACGTCTACCCCGATCTGATGCTGTTCGGTACTCATTCGGATATGGTGTCTGCACGGTTGAAAGATATAAATCCATCTCTTTCTTCGCCATTTACATGCACATTCATCCGTCAAATAGCGAAAGTTTTGTTTACTCCTTCTAATTTTGTGACGTTGAAGTGGATATCATTCCTTATTTTCTAAGGAGCTGAGCCAGCTGAACAGAGCCCCGACAGACCTGCCTATTCCACCACGGCAGTCGCTTCGATTTCGACAAGCAGGTCCGGATGGGCAAGTTCCTCAACACCCAAGAGCGTCGATGCAGGCAAGTTGCCGTCGCCGAAGAACTCGATTAGTTCGGGTGCGCCTCCCTCAATATATCGCCCGACATCAACCGTATAGATCTTGATTCGAACCACATCAGTGACCGTTGCATCGGCACTCGCAAGCGACTGTTCGATATTCTCCAAGACGGTCTGAACCTGGGTTTGCATATCTCCAGCACCGACGACCTCACCTGCCGAATCAAGCGAAACGGTACCCGAGACGTGAACCTGTTTCGTCCCAGTTGCACTAACCACCTGGGAGTAGAGCGTTTCGACCAGCCGACCGCCGGGAAGGCGGGTGTAGACCGATTCTGGAATCAACCGTTCAATAGGCATACCCCAGATGTGGGCGGTTTCGAAATAAATATGCCGAATAGCCAGCCGTTCGTGTGCTCGTTCACAAGGCTTTTGTCCGTTTGACGCCCATGTTGCAATCGTTCTATCCGGTTGAACGGAAGCAAAAGCCAATCGGGCGAGAAGCCAATGGGGCGAGAAACCAATGAGACAAGGATACACCAGACTCGAGATAGTCGACGTTGGCCACGGGGCAACCGAACACTGGTGGGATCTCTGTTCACGGCTCCGGAGTCAGCCACGACTCACTGGCTCCGTCCATGCCACATTCGACCGAACCGTCTACGTCGAGTTTGACGCGACTGAACCCGGCGGACGACCGGCGCTGCTTGCCTTTGGCGGCAGGTCACTGCGCCCTGGGCCACTTTTGACTAGGGTTCACCGCGATACAACTGGCTCCTTCCGGCAGCTTGGACTTACCGACGGTGAGCCGTGTACACTCACCGTTCGTGAGGGGGGCAATAGCCCACAACAGCAGCCACAGGTCCACCTCACCATTGACAGCCGAATACACGTCTCTCTCGACACAGCAAGATTGTCGTTGTTACCGGTGGGCTACCCCCGTCACTGGATTGACGCCGAGCGATTCAGACGGGGAACGGACGCGTGGCATCATCACCACCGAATGCTCACGCGTCTTCCCCATCGGGACGGACTCGGCTGGCTCGCCGAACTCGAGGCCCACTGTGATCGGGCAACCGGTCCAACAGACCGCGTCGCTCAACTGGGTAGGGAGCTACAGGGAACCACGGTACAGCCGAACGGGGTACTCGAGTCGCTCATCGGGCGTGGAGCCGGCAGTACCCCAGCGGGTGATGATTTGCTCTGTGGTGTGTTAGTGGCACTTCATGCACTAGAAGTGGGTACTCCCGGCCAGCGCTGGTCGATTGCTGAATCGATTGTCACAACAGCAGCCGGACGAACCACCACAATCAGTCGGGAGATGTTGTTTCAAGCCGCCGTTGGCCGGGCAGCGAAACCGGTTCGTGACGGTCTCAAGACACTTCTCTCACCACAGATTGACGAGAAGTCCTCGAGAGCTGCAACCACCAAAATACTCGAAATCGGTCACACCTCAGGGTGTGCACTCCTTGCGGGAATACTCACCGTGACGCTTGCTCTTGTTCCGGCCGTTCAGCAATAATGGCAACCGGACCGCCACCATCAGGGCCCTGGTGCTCGGCACCACCAGAGACGTACGAAAGCGGGTCGCCTGTCGTTGCCCCGATAACTGAATTGACGACACAGCGGGCATGACGGGTGGCGTTGATGTCGGAATCGTCGTGAATAACGTGCCGACGACCGCGGATTATTCCGTTGCTCGAGGCCTGAGCCTTTGCGAACACGTTCCGAACTCGATCACTCGGGAGCGAAAGACCGACTGTCGCGCCAGCCGCCTCGATCGCCGCGCGATCAAGGGCGTCTTCCATGACGCCGTGTCCGATCACGAGGTCACCAGTTGCCTGCTCGCTGTTTCCGAGGAGGAGGATTTCGGTGTGAAGCAGTTCGACACCAGCCGATGTCGAGGCGACGGTGGAGTAAAGCGAGGTGTCCCGACAGATTTGCTCATCTTCCAACTCCGACAGTGAGAGTTCGCCGGTGGCAACCGCAACACCCAGTGCCGAGGCTCCTCGAGAGTACGCCATCGATTTGTACGTGTCAGAAGTCACTGGCGTACGCCCGCGAGATTCGATACTCGCAATCCGGCTTGCCGTGAGGAGTGGGCATTTCAACTGAGCGAAGTGGACATCATCCGGATCACTGAGGCCTGCATCGGCCATTGCCTCCGAAACGGCAGCCGCTGTCGCCTCAACCTGGGGGAGGCGGCCAATCTCTTCGGGCTCGAAATCCCGCGTCCGATTGCGGCTGGCTGCCAACCGCTTCCCCTCACTCTCCGATCCGGTCCCCGCGTCTTCACGACGTACGAACACTGTCACGTGTGGCGTCATCACACCCTCGGTCCCACCGGACATAATGAACGAGATTTGCTCACCCACAACTGTGGGTGTCGTCCCGAGCCACTCGGCGAGTGCCTGTTTGTAGGCGGTCGTCGCCAGGCCGCGAGAAAAGTCGTTGACACAGCCATTTCCTTCGGTTTTCCCGAGTATACAGAGGATGTTTGCTGGGTCGACCTCGCCGCTTTCGACGAGTTCCGTCAGTCCACGTACATCGTCCGGAGCCTCAGTTTCAAGCACATAGACATCGATTGCAGTCATCGCTCATCCACCTCCGATCCCTCGAGATACGTTTCAGCAAACGCCTCGAGGGCGGCAGTAAAGCACGCCATTGGGGCTCGCGTTATCCCGGCTCCGATCTGTCCGACGCCAGGTTCGGTGTGGGCAATTCCCGTGTTGATCACCGGTGCAGTCCCTGTCTCAACGACTCGAGCGATATCAATCCCAGTCGGCGTCCCGCGAAAATCGAGGGCCGGAATCGCATAGCCGGCGTTCTCGTCGACGGTAATCCGATACATTTCCCGGGTAAACCGTCGTGCGTCGGCGGGCGTGCCGCCGACAAACTGGGTAATACTGGGTGAGCCAGCCATTGCAAAGCCACCGACGCCGGTCGTCTCGGCAATCGAACTGTCTCCCATGTCAGGGTTGGCATCGTCCGCATCGTATTCGGGGAAGAACAGCCCATCAATAACCGGGGCCTCGGTGGTGAACCAACGGTCACCGAGACCGCTCACCCGAATCCCGAAGTCCGTCCCATTTCGCGACAGCGCCGTCACAACCGTACTCCACGGAATATCGGCGGCCGCATCCGCTGCCGCTTTGCAGGCCGCCATCGAGAGATTCAAAAAGAAGTGATCGTTCTCCTTCATAAAGGAGAGGACGTCAGCGGTTCGCTCATCTTCGAGTGCGGCTATCGTGGGGGCAATCGTCCTGACAAGCATCGAGGTCGCAGCAACGTTCCGGTTGTGAATCTCATCGCCCATCTGCAGGGCTTTTGCACTGATCAATGTCAAATCAACGCCATCACATTCGGTGAGTGTCTCGCTCAGCACCGGCGCGACCGTCGATTCTAACCAGTCGAGGTGAGTGATGACTTCCTCACTGTAGGCGCCAAATCGGAGCACCTTGCCAAGTCCTTCGTTGAGCGTCGAGTACGCAACCGTCTCATGAACCTCGTTTTCAACCACCACAACCGGCATCGACGGAGAAATAATGCCAGCCATCGGCCCGACTGCCTGATGTTCGTGACACGGATCAAGCGTTATCTCGCCCGATTCAACGAGAGATTGAGCGTCAGCCGGTGTGTCTGCCCAGCCTTCGTATATGACTGCTCCAATCACCGCCCCGCGCTGTGGGCCGGACATGCGCCCCCAGGTGACTGGCGGGCCAGCATGCAACACCGTTTGTCCTGCAAAGTCGGGAAGGACTGCCGCTGCCGGCTTCACATCCCGCCAGATCGCCGTTGCCTCGATCAGACGCTTGACAGCCGTTGCGTTGGCCGACGTGACCGCCTCCCGAGACTGGGCCAGTGCAGTCAGGTGATCAATCGAATCTGCCGGTGGTGGCGACCAGTCGACATCCGTAACCGTTGTGTCCATCTCCGAAAGCGTCGTCGCAAACATGTCTACGCCGACAGTGACGACCTCGGGGTTCTCACCAAGAATTGGATCGGATTCGGAGTCAGAGCCGGCATCAGCGTCGGAGCCGGAGTGAGGACCGGGACTCACGGTCTCTCACCCCCAGTAGCCGGAACCGAATCAATCGCCTGCAAAACCGTCTCTGCAGCCGCTGCGTTTGTTGGAGCGACAAAAACACCAGCGCCCTCGAGGGCAGCGACCTGCTCGCGTCGTGACTGTGGGTCGCCATCCGTCCCACACACGGAGGCAACAACCGGCGGGGGCGAAATCGCTGTGTCCAAGGCGTCGACAATGCCGGCTGCCGGATTGGGGTGTGCTCCATGGCCGAGGACGACATCGAGGAGAACGATTCCGACATCCTCGTTCGACATCGCATCTTCGAACAACGAATCTCGGAGGCGAGGGTCAATCATCGGATGGGGACGGCCAACAGTCAGCTCATCAACACCAAGGTCGACGAGTGCGTGACCGGTTACCTCGAGCGGATCAGCAACCGACTCGCCGATTCCGACATTCGTCTGTAGCCCCTCGAGAGCCGGCGACAGGGCGAGGGCGGCCTCTGTACAGAGCGTGCCTCCCGAAAACAGTCCGCGGACAGAACCGGTTACTGAGTGAGGTTGCAAAGCGTTGGCGAACACAGTATTACGCTGCTCACCGTCCGTTGACGGTGACGGCCGACGGAGCGTGTTCGCCACTCCTTCGGTGGTCTCAACTGCCAACTCCGCAGCCCGGGCAAGCGTCGGGGCGACGTACGCGCCAGCGTCTCGAATTGCCTCCGTATCGCCACCGAGGACAACGGCAACAACGGGCGTATCACACTGAGACACCACCTCGAGGACGTTCGCCTCGGCGTCTGGTTCGGGGGGTTTCGAAATGACGACAATAACATCGGTCGCCGCATCGGCATCGAGTACCTCGAGACACATGCCGGTCATGAGTCCACCGACGTCATCCAGAAGATCCCGCCCGCCAGTTCCAAACGCCTGGGAGACACCACTCCCAGCCCGGTCAATACAGGACGCAACCTCCTGTAATCCCGTTCCAGCCGCCGAGACGATTCCAATCGAGCCACGAGAAACGGCGTTCGCAAACCCCAGTGGCAGGCCATCGATGATCGCCGTCCCACAATCCGGCCCCATCACGAGAAGGTCCTGTTCGTGACCAAACTGTTTGAGTTCGCGTTCGGCGCTGAGCGGAACGGCGTCGGAGAACAGATGTACATGCAGACCGGCATGGAGCGCCGTCCATGCCTCACGAACGGCGTACGCGCCCGGAACGGAGATCAGTGCAAGAGACGGGTCTGAGAGGGATTCAAACGCATCATCAAGCGTTTGGGACGGTGACTCATCTACACCCCCTCCGTCAGTGTTCCCGCCGCCTGTTTCGAGTTGCGTTTCAATCTCCTCGAGTGCTCGTTTCGCCCGCGATGTTTCAGGGGCAACAGCGACAACAACGAGATCGGTTGGCTCGATTTCATCGGCCGCAGACATCTCAAGGACACCATTCGTAACGAGTTTCTCGAGATTAGCGGTTGTCCCCATGCGGGCATACGCTTCTTCGATGCCAACGGAGTCAGCAACGTCGGTTGTCGTGCGCATGAGTGCAACTGAATCAAAGTATGTCCCGGAAACGAGAGTGTATTCTACTGGCACGGATGGTCACAGGCCTATTGCTTCTCGACAAGATGGCACATCAGTAGCGGAGGAGCTAGATATTGTCTACTAAGCAAGAGTTATACTTCACGATGGTTGTTTCTTATCCCGTTCTTTTGTGCAATAGTTCAACCACGCCAAGTTGTACTAAGCGGTGTGATAACACAAAACAGACTAGTCGTCACTCCTAACTGTGTCACACGAGAGCCTGATTGCCTGCCAGTCAGGGAACGACGTCTGGCATCAAATATGTAAGGACGACCAAAAACAGGCCAGTAATCCAGCCAACGTTCTCTTTGGCAGGTTTTCAACGTATATGGATATAGAACGTCTATTTGTGCTTGTTGTCGGCTAAATATTGTCTAGTAGAAAAGCTATATCACAAAACAGTTGCTACTATCGGGTGGAATGGTTTCAGAGGAAATGAAGAGACGACAGTATTTGAAATACGCAGGGACCGGACTCGGCGTGGCATCACTCACTAGTATGGCAGGCTGTGTCGGCGGCGACGATGGCGGTGATGACGGGACGGGCGCCGGTGACACCGACGACGAACTCACCGAACTCGATCTGATTTGGACTGAAGGGTCGATGAGTATTCCAGTTGTATTGGCCGGAGAGGCAGAGAACGCCTGGGAGCCGGAGGGAATCAACCCGAATGTATCTATCGCGGGCTACGGACGGTACGCACAAGCAATCCCGACTGGAGAGGCGTACATCAACAACGTCAACTCCGCGATATACATGAACGCACAACGCGACGACGATGACATGGTCCTCGTCGGGGCGACTGAAACGCAGGTCAACGGCGCGTTCGTTCCCGAAGACTCCGATATCGAGAGTCCAGCGGATTTCGAAGACAAAACCATTGGGATCCCACCATGGGATTCAGGGACGACAATGCTCATGACGTCGATGATTCAAGATGAATACGGCTACGAACTCGAGGAAATCGCCGACGAAGTCGTCGAGTCCGACCCCGCAACGCTCTGGAACCTAATGACCGAGCAAGGTGACATTGACGCAATGTTTCAGTTTACTGGATTTACCATCCAGGCTCGTGCCGAAGGGTCACCGGTCAGAGAAGTCTTTGACCCCGACGAATGGTGGCTCGACCAGACTGGCGAAAACGCCATTATCTCGTTCTGGGGAGCCAGTCGGGAGTGGCTCGAAGACGGAAACGCGGGTACCGCACTCAGTTTCCTCCGTGGATGGGAGAACGCTCGAGACTACACGATCGACAATATTGAAGAGGTCGTCGGCAGTTACGGTGCACTCGCCGGATTCAGTGACCCCGCAGAGATCGACGCCCTGGCGGCTGAACTCGAGGGCGGAGCGCTGCCGAATATCGAACGCTGGGATCAGGAGATGGCTGAAAATCAGTTCCGCATTTTGGATAAGATGGTCGAGTATGACTTCTATGACTCGACGCCATCGGTCGATAACGATGTCGTGACGTTCGACGAACTTGAAGCGATGGCTGAGGACGAGTAGCTGGCGGGACTGACACAGCGAGAGGTCTTTTATTTGGAAGCTATAAACGAATAGAAAGCTCACCGCTTGCCCAAACAGTATGGGCCTGTTAGATACCGCACAGATAGCAACACCTGATGGCCAACTGAATTGGTCGGCATTCAGTGTGAAATACAGCACCCTCTTTTAGCGGGGGCGGCAGCGAGCGTCTTCGATGCTCGCCCCAACCCCCGGCAAAGGACGTTGATGCCAAAACCCTGCCGTCGCTCGACGGTACCTCGCTCCGGCGGTGAACCGCTCACTTCGTTCGCGAGACGTATACGATCAAGCCACGCTCAATACACTATTGTCTATAGCGAGCGGTCGGGCCAGGCAACAGTTCGAGCCGAGTGTAGGTTCAAATCGCTGACTCTGAGGTCGGTCGCCACTTGAACGCCCGCTTTTCGATCTGCGCAATAATCCCGTACTCAATAATGACGAGCGTCACGAAAAATACCAAAAAGTACGCGAGCAACAGGGTCAGATCCGCCTGGTCGAACCAGAATCGAACCCTTGCACCGATTCCCCGGTTGACACCGAAAACCTCCGCAAGCATCGTGATTTTCCAGATCATACTAAATAGGTACCGACCCGTCGAAAACAGGTATGGCAACACGGCCGGAAAATAGATGTTTCGCCAGAGCGACCTTCTATCGACATCAAAAACGGTCCCCATCTCGAGTAGATCAGGGTCGATATTCTTCGTTCCTTTCCAGACGTTCACCACACCGTAGGGCGTTGTCGCGACGAGAACAGCGACGATGATCGTCCGCTCTGAAAAACCCATCAACGTCATGGCAAACAGAATAACGATGAGCGGCGGAAATGCCATCCAAAAGGGGAGTAGATTCGACATTGGGGCTTCGATCGAGGTCATAGACCCCATTGCAATCCCGAGAACGACACTGATCGTGAGTGCAATTGCTGTAATAATGGCAATGCGGACGAGCGATGCCTGCAAATGATACAGTGCCGTATTGCCGTCGACATCCGGCGAGATACTCAGCGTATAGGCTGTCTGGCCCACCTCGAGGGGTGGCGGAAAGAACGACGGGTTGACCAACGATGCGAGGTACCAGACCACGGTCAGCGAGCCAGCCCCAATCAGAAACAGGGCAGCTTCGCGTTTCATGCGGCCTCACTGGCAGTGGTTGCCATCAGTTCCATCAGGACCGATTCCGATTTAAGCAGTTCTGGATCTTTCATATCTCGAGGCCGTGAGAGTGACACCGTTTCGCGGTGGACGATCCCCTGTTTCGGCGCCATCATCAGTATCTTATCCGATAAATAGATCGCCTCACGGATGTTGTGGGTGACAAAGATAATCGTCTTATCCGTCTCCTTCCAAATCTCGAGGAGGTCGTTTCTGAGATTTCGTGCCGTAATCTCATCGAGCGAACTAAACGGTTCGTCCATCAGAATCACATCGGATTCGACAGCGAGTGCACGCGCGATCCCGACACGCTGTTGCATGCCGCCCGAGAGATTGAGCGGATAGGAGTCCGCTTCACCTTCCAAGTCCACTTTTTTGAGATATTTTTCGATCCGATCGGCATGTTCCGACTTCGGGACGCCCTGTCCATTGAGTGCAAAGGAAATGTTCTTGCCAACGGTTGCCCACTCGAGGAGTCTAGGTTCCTGGAACACATACGAGAAGGACAGTTCGTCCTGTCGCATCGGGAGTTCGTTTTGCTTGATTACCCCGCCGTCTGCATCGAGGAGACCGGCGATGATATTAAGCAGCGTTGTCTTCCCACAACCCGATGGGCCTAACAGGCTCGTAAACGTTCCCTCCTCTGCGGTAAAGGAAACGTCGGTCAGGACTTCTTCAACGCCACCGTTCTCGTTCGGAAACGATTTCGAAATGTTGTCGATGTGAATTATTGTCATTGATTTAGACACCAGGAGTTTTCGTTTCGCCTGCCGTTGCGCGCCACGTAAACTGTCGAGTTTCGATTCGTTGTAGGAGCCGCTCTAGACCATACACTAACAGGAACATCGGTATCACCCATGCCAGAAGCATATTATTCTGTTGAGAGATGAAATAGCCGTTAATAACGAACCCGATGCCGCTTTGGGTTCCAAAAATCTCAACGACGAGCATAATTCGCCATGAGAGCGAAAACACCATCCGCGTCGTCGAAAAAATGAACGGCATTAGGTGGGGGAGATAGATGTTTTTCCAGACCGACCGACTCGAGACATCGAACACAGACCCCATCTCGATTAGTCTGGAGTCAACCGCTTCAGTTCCTTTCCAGATGTTGATGATGACGTATGGAAGCAGCGCAAGCACTGTCGCAAAGAGCGGAACCAAGTACGTCGTGAGCCCGAACCACGTCACAGCCAAAAACGCCCACATAACCGATGGGACAGCGAGAACAACAAGAAGATAAAACAGGAGCACACCGCTCATAGAGTCGTTCGACCCCATTACGATACCAATTGGAACCCCGATCAGCATCGAAATAACCACTGCAGAGAGTATTCTGAACAGTGTAATCGGCACGTGGTCCCAGAACTGATAGCGCTCAGAACCGTCGAACATTCGAACCATTCCCTCAACGATGTCCAGGAGGCCGGGAAATCTGGTCGGTGTGTAAAACAGGGAAACGAATTGCCAGAGAAGAAGCAATCCGACAAAGGCTAGCAGCGTGCTGTGACGATGCAGCCGAGTGTTTCGTATCGAATCCCAGACGGCGGCCGTGGTTGGCCTGGACATATATAGAAAAACGAGTGGTATCTGAGCATAAGTATCCTTTGATAGCGACTATTCTAACCCAAATTCACTGTGTAATGGGAGATTTTTTGTAAGAGTTTTACTGGAAAGACATTTGTCCATTCGTGTTCGTATACAGCAGGTGTTTTAATTCAATCGTCCGGGATGGGGAGGCTACCAAATAGAGGACAAACTAGTATTAACGAGATGGTACCCTCGCCGAATCGAAAATAGTGGTCGGAAGTGTCGCGGAAACAACATAGTTTGGGTTGACGACCTCACTCAATGTCAGATCGACGGCGACTGAACAGAGAAGATACGCCTCCCCTCGAGTGAGACCATACGTCTGATGGATATGATTGATCATTTCCGTGACGGCGTCCTTTGTGGCCTCGAGCAAATCCGAACCAATCCCGACTGTGCCGTAGGTCTCCCCTTGGTGTCGGGTGGGTGTATTTTGTGAGGTCACAAAGCGCGGGAAGTCATAATTCAAACCCGGTCTGTGGGTAATACGGGCCGTGATTGTGAGTGGCGTCTCGATGCCAGTGAGACAGACTTCGCCATCACCTTGGGCTGCATGTCCATCGCCGATACTCAAGAGGCCATCTTCGACCGCAACTGGGAGGTAGACGGTCGACCCTTCAGTCAATTGCTTAATATCCATGTTGCCACCAACCCATCGCGGTGGGGCCGTGTGATGGCTTCCGTTTTCGGCGGGGGCAACCCCAACAATACCCGGGAACGGATGTATCGGAACTTCTACACCGTAGTCAAACGACGCATACTCCTGGCCGAGCTCCCAGTGGTGCAGGCCACCGTCTGGAAACTGTTCGGGGAGGAGTCCGCGTCCGAATTTTGCAGGACGATAGTACGTATACCCCCAGTCACCGTGGCTGATCTCGAGGAGTTCAATTTCCAGAACATCACCGGGAGTGACGCCCTCAATAGCGATTGGGCCGGTAATCGCATGGCCCGCAAACGGTTGCTCGAAAATTTCCGCAGCGGTCGTTGCCGGAGTGATATCACCGCCAGCGGCGTCCCGGCAGACGAACGTCACGACGGCACCGGATTCGACGTGTGCAATCGGGGTCAGCGTATTGTCCCACGCAGTGTGGATATGTGCATCATCATCGGTAATGACGTAGTCTACGTCCAGTGAATCGTTCGACATATCCACATCGTTGGGAGGATACACTAAATTTGTATTGGAACGGTCACCGATTGTACTGAGGCATTCTAAAAGAACATACAGACAGCCGGAACGACGTGAGATGTCTATGGGGGAACTCTCAGGCCGATTCGGGTGGGATGAACGGCGAAACGTATGTTTCGAACGAATCGAGAAGCGAATCCGGATCAGACTCGACGAGGATGAGATCGAACTGTTCAGGGCTGATGAATCCTTCCTCAACCGCGTTCGTATAGAACGAGACGAGCGGATCGTAGTAGCCGTTGACGTTAAGATAGCCACACGGCTTCGCGTGAAACCCGTGTTTGGCCTGTCCCAGCATCTGTAAGATTTCCTCTTGGGTACCGATTCCACCGGGCAACGAAACGAAGCCATCTGCGAGTTGACTCATTCGTTGTTTACGTATCATTTTCGACTCGGTGACAATCAGTTCCGTCAGGGACTCGTGTGGTTGCTCTCGATTCAGGATGGTTTCGGGAATCACACCGATGACATCACCGCCACCCGCAAGGACAGCATCGGCGACAGTCCCCATAACGCCACCCTGAGCACCGCCATAAACGAGACCAATATTCCGGTCGACGAGCGCCTCCGCAAACCGTTCAACCGCCGCATCGTACACCGGTTTCGATTCCGAACTGGACCCACAGTAGACACAGACGTACTCCATAATCGCGATTGCTGTGCCTGGCTGTTAAACATGTCGAACAGATAATTCCTTTCGGGAGTGCGTAGCAGGTATCATACGGGACTGGGTGGCGAGTTTGGCATGACCGTGTGTTCCACAAGTGAACAGCGGTACACAGAGCAGAGCACGGTATGTCTAATGAAGTTGTTCACCCTGTTTGAATTATTATCTAGTGTCCGGACAACTCAACGCCTGACTACAGCGCATATTAGGTGTTATATCTTCCAGCAACAATTTATACAAAAGCCTCAAACAGTCTTCTGTCCACCTCTCTTATAGATTCAAGTGACAGTCACCGTTCAGAGGAAGACTCTCGTAGAGCAGGCACCTCCTTCAGCACCCACATGGCACAGCACCCAATGAACTGTGCCGAACTCCGGACAGCGTATCTATCCGGCACTAAGACGCCCGCCGATGTCGTCGAAACGGTGTATGAACGAATCAGTGCTGCGGATACAAACGCGTGGATTGCAATCCGAAAAAAGGAGGCCGTCAAAGCTGACGCAGCGGCTCTTGATGACCCGACAGACCAGCCGTTGTACGGGATCCCGTTTGCCGTCAAAGACAACATCGATTACGCTGGCCTCCCGACAACTGCCGGCTGTCCTGCGTATGCGTACGAACCCGAGACGAACGCAACCGTCGTGGAAAAACTTGTTGATGCTGGCGCACTACTGATCGGGAAAACCAATATGGACCAGTTCGCCACTGGACTCGTCGGGACCCGAAGCCCCTACGGCGCCTGTCGAAATGTCCACAACGACGCGTACATCTCCGGCGGCTCAAGTGCCGGCTCCGCGGTTGCAACTGCACGTGGCCACGTTGCGTTTGCCCTCGGGACCGACACAGCAGGTTCGGGGCGGGTTCCCGCCGCATTCAATGGTCTTATTGGACTCAAACCGACTCGAGGGAGCGTTAGTAATACTGGGGTTGTCCCAGCCTGTGCAAGCCTCGATTGCGTTTCAGTGTTTGCACAAACCTGTGAGGACGCACTGGCGGTCCAGCGAGTGATAACCGGCTTCGATGCGAGCGATCCCTACTCCCGAGAAGAAGCCGACGACAGCAACCCCGAACTGACAGCAGTCTCAAACCCAACGATTGGGATTCCAAAACCCGCTGATCGGGAGTTCTTCGGCGACAGCGAAGCAGCACAGCTCTTTGAAAACACCTGTTGCCAACTCGAGACGTTCGCCACCGTTGTTCCGGTTGAGACTGCACCGTTTTATCAGACCGCTGAACTGCTCTACGGCGGTCCATGGGTGGCAGAGCGGTTCGCTGCTGTCGGTGAATTTATGCTTGAGAATCCGGGTGCCGCTCACCCAATCGTCGAAGAGATCATCAAGGGTGGAAAATCGTACTCGGCTGTTGAGACGTTCGAAGCGTTCTACGAACTCGAGCGATTGCGTCGGCGTGCGAAGGCAGTCATGGCGGATATCGACGCGCTGGTTGTGCCGACGGCCGGAACGACGTATACAATCGAAGCGGTCCGTGAGTCACCGTTCGAACTGAATTCGAATCTCGGCTATTACACAAACTTCGTCAATCTGCTCGACCTGTCTGCTGTTTCCGTTCCGGTTGGGGCATTCGAAGCCGGGCCGACGTTTGGGGTGACAGTTATTTGTCCCGCGTTTGCTGACGGGGCAGTAACTTCGATTGGAAAGGAACTAACAGAGAGTACATGAGGTCCGTTCGAAGTGTGCCAGCATATTGGTGCCACTGTTGGTACGTACAGTACGCATCGTTGGGTTAGAACCAGAGTGGCTGACAGAGACACCACAAAACCACTACAGAGTAACACATCACCCAGAACAGAAACCAAGACACCCCCAGTTGGTCGACACATTCGTATCGAGACGCCGATTCGAATCCGAAGATACTCCCACATAGAAATGACAACTGTTTTGGTACCGGCGATAGTCCAATCGGTAATGTCCAACATCTCTACGTTGATAACCGAAAGTGGAGCAGTCAAGCGGGGAAAATTCAAGCTCTCAGACGATCGTATTTCTGACTACTATATTGACAAGTATGAATTCGAAACAAACCCAAAAATAATACGTGAAATTGCGGACACTATCGCGACAAAGCTAGAAGACTCAGAAATTGATGTCATTGCCGGTCCAGCATTGGGTGCCGTTCCCCTCGTTACTGCAGTATCACTCCAGACGGATATTCCGGCCGCATTTATACGAATGAGTCAAAAATATTCAGGAACCCAAGCACGGATTGAGGGCACGATTGAGAAGGGTCAGCGGGTCGCGATTATCGAAGACGTCACCACAACTGGAGGAACCATTCTGGAGACCGCAGACGTCGTCACGGAAGTCGGTGGTATTCCAGAGCGATTGATTGTTGTCGTCGACCGAAACGAGGGCGCCAGCGAACACATCACAGACCACGGCTACGAGTTAGAACACCTAGTCCAGATTGGCGACCATATTGAAATCGACGCGACTGACTGACCTTGAGGAGTCCGATATTCCGGAGTCGTCTTTTAGATTTCTACCTGTGATAATCATAACCATTATGTTTGTGCTCACAGAACACCTTATCTCTCTATGACACAGGACCTCTTTGAACACGGTATGACGGTGCTCACCAACGGTGATCCAGGGATGAGGGAACTGAGAGATCTCCATCATCAATTGAGTTTCGACCAAGCAGACTCTGCCTATCCGGTCGAACAGTACGCGCTTGCAGCGGCAATTCAATCTATTCTGGAGTACCTCGATTTTGTAAGTATGGAACTCGAAAAATCTATTGGGTTAAAAAGCGAGGACGAGCGAAAGCGGATCCTTGCGCAACTCACCTATCCGGAAGCATCAGATCCGTACCTGCAAATAGATCACCTAATCAGTCAGTGGGAGGCGTTTGAGCAGTATTCCCAGGAGGATGTAACTCGGTTAGTAGAGGGGAAAGACGAGACAGAGTAGTGGATAGCGTAGTGCTGGTCACAGTGAATTCCCTGGATATCGGTTCCCGTATATCCAACGCGCCAAACACGCTGTCACTGACCTGAAAGCGGCCGATCAGATTTATTGTTTCAAATCGTGGTACCAGATGCAGATGCTGGGGCCGGATGTAGACACATAGATCGGGTACTAAAATAGAGTAGTTACCAGTAACGTTATCATATATAGCTTCCAACTGTGAGTATCCGGATGCCTATACAGGCGAACGACGAGGTGTTACTATTCCGTCTGAGGCCACTGTAGGTACCGGTTCACGGATGACACAATCAACACTAGATGCAGACCGTCTTCGAGAAGTGATCGACAGCGACCGCATACAGCGGCGACTCGACGACCTCTGGGAAATCGGCCGCACATCGGCAGGTGGCGTGAGTCGACTCGCCTACTCAGAAGCCGAAAACGAGGCGCATGAGTACCTCCTCGAGGAACTCCCCGCCGAATACGACGTTCGAATCGACTCGGTCGGCAATCTGTTTGCGACCCGATGGCCCGACGCATCCCAGACAATACTCACCGGGAGCCATCTTGACTCAGTCCACAACGCCGGCCGACTCGACGGGACCCTTGGCACCGTCATCTCGCTCGAGGCAATAGAAGCATACAACGCCGTTGTCGACGAGCCCCGCTGTCCGCCAACGATTGCCGTGTTTCGGGCTGAGGAATCCGCTCGATTTGGCTACCACACAATTGGGAGTCGGAGCGCCCTGAGCGAACTGGACGCCCAAACGCTCTCAGCAACCGATGAGAAAGGAATCCCCGTGTGGCAAGCGATGAACGACGCCGGATTTTACCCCGGCGACCTCTCGGAGCCGACAATCGATATCGACGCCACTGTCGGCTTCCTCGAGGTGCACATCGAACAGGGACGGCTCCTTGACGAGACGGGGACAAATGTCGGTGTGGTCTCGAGCATTCGAGCGCCGGTCCGCTACCGGGTTCGCGTTGAGGGGAACTTCGACCACTCCGGTGCGACACCGATGGACCTTCGCAAAGATGCCCTTGTTGCCGCAAGCGAAATGATCTGTGAGATTGAAGCGGTTGCCACCGCGAACACGGCCGACGGTGATATCGTCGCGACGGTCGGCGATCTCACAGCAGTCAATGGAGCAATCAATACCGTGTGTGGCGCCGTTGAGTTCCCGCTTGATATCAGAAGTACCGATTCAGCGTTTCGAGCGGAAGTCGAACGCGAGATACTCGCCGAACTCGAGACGGTTGCCAACCGACGGGACGTGACTGTGACGTGCGAGTTGATCGATGAGTCCGAACCAGTTGCCTTAAGCGAGGCAGTCCAAACGCAACTGATCAAAAGCGCTAAAGCCGCCGAAAGCTCCTATCGGACGCTCCCCAGCGGTGGCGGCCACGACGCGATGAACTTTCAACTGGCAGGAATTCCGACGGGACTGTTATTCGTCCCGAGTATCGACGGAATTAGTCACAATCCGAACGAACAAACGCCAGAAGAGGCAATCGACGAGGCGACACGGACACTTGTCTACGGTCTTGATAGAGTCAGTCACTGTAATAGCACGAACTGAGGTAATTTTCTCAGATCTCGTTTTGTATAGAGATGTACTACAAGTACCAAATTCAGTTTATCGCTCACCCTCAATTGAGTAGTCATTTTTTATAATAAAAAAGTCTCATTTATAATCTCCTCAGAGAGGGTGCGTTCTGATTAGGGTTTTGAACCGAATCACATCGGGTCAATTTGTCCAACGGGAGGAATCCGAAACTCCCTGACTGCACTACTGGTCGGCGTTGTCCGCCAGCTCTGCGTGTGAAATCATGTTTTCACGTGGTGGAGCCTCATCTTTCAAATCGTATTCCGCAAGTAGCTCCAAGAACTCATACTGCGCATCAATGTACTCGTCGTTCCACGCATCTTGATCCAGATGGTGCACTGCTCCGTCGTTGAACCGGTCAACAGCGATCTGAACTTCATCTTCATCTTGCAACCCAGCAAGCGTTCCGAGACGGCTGTAGGCATCTTCCGGATCCGCTGCGAGGGCTTCCAGAGATTCCTCCCACGCTTGTGTGAAGTTGTACGCAACATCCCAATTATCCTCGAGCCACTCCTGACGGGCAGCGAAATAAATTACCTCAAGGGGGTGGCCAGTTCTCTCCTCCCAGTATGGACCGATATCATAAATCGAGCGCAGTTCATCGTTGGCGAACCCTCGGATGGTAAATCCGGTGAACTGAGCAGCTGCATCGATTTCGCCGCTCAGGAGGAGTTCTTGAAGGACAGGTGGGTCCGCCGGTGTCCCGTCAGTATCATCTCTCAGTGAAATTCCATACTCATCCTGAATCGTGGCCCGCATTCCAAGTGTCGTTCCAGACTCCCATGAGGGAACCCCAACTGTTCTTCCCTCGAGATCTGCCGGCGATTCAATATCGGAATCCTCGCGAACGAAGATGCTGTTGAGCTGGAGGAGGTTACTCCCAAAGGCAACCTGTTCGTACTCCGAAAGGTGGGCATCAACGAACATAGACTGGTCGGCGTTGCCAAAGTCAGAATCACCAGTGGTGACCGCCCGTGAGTACTCGCCGTAGCCAGTGATTTCAATATTGAGTTGGATGCCATGGTCTGCAAAGATACCCTGTTCCTGGCCAAGTTGGAACGGAATCATATCGAGTGCATCCTCGGTGAGCACATACGGGGCCTCTACTCCAGAGGGGTCGTCAGCTGGTGCTTCCGTCTCATCACCGTTCCCAAGACAACCACTGAAACTGATAATTGCTGCCCCACCGACTCCGGCACCGGCGGTCCGTAGCAAGTTACGCCGCTCCATATCAGGTATTTGGTTTTCTTTCATAATTATGTCCAATCTACCACATTAAGCCAAGATATATAAACATTATGGATAGGAGTTTTCCGGGAGCCGTTGAAATTTTGGATGCATTTACCCTCGCCACGTGAACAGCTTATATTCGATTGGTTTGAGAATAAGATACTCGATAACAAATATCGTAACGACAAATAATAACAGATAAGAAACTATCGGCGTAATCTGGCCCTGATTAAACCAGAAGCGAATAATCGCCCCCATCCCATCGTTTGTCCCAAATGCCTCACCAACCAGTACAATCTTCCAGATCATAGCTAACATGTACCGGCTGCTTGCTAAAATATACGAAGAGAGATGTGGGATGAAAATGTGGCGCCAGACCAGAAAATTGCTGCTCTCGAACGAATTCGCCATCTCAATGAGGTTCGCATCAATATCTTTCATTCCTTGCCACATATTGACGACACCGAACGGGGTCGCAGTAAAAATCACTGCCAAGATTATCGACTGACCGCTGAACCCAAGCATAATCATCACGATGAGAATAACGACGACATCCGGAGCGGTCATTGTGATTGGAAGCCATGGACTCGTGAGTTTCTCCATGTTGGAAGACAGTCCCATAAGAACGCCAAGGACGACACTTAGAACAAGGCTGACTGCAAGAATAATCAGCACTCGTTGCAGGGAGACACTGAGATGCGTCAGCCCCGTGTTTCCACGTGGACCAGGTTCTGAAAGGAGTTCAATACTCGTCGCGACCGTTTCAAACGGTGCCGGGACTGCTCGAGGCAAATAGAGGGAACCGACGTGCCATAAGACCACGAACGAAAGAATGGATATTCCCATCACTCCGACACGGGCAACCGGTACGTTGGCGCGTGAGAGAGTGTTCATTGGTCCGGTTCAGTCTCTGCGTAGAATTCTTCTAAGAGCGTGGCCTCGATTTCCATCAGGGCTTCGTCCTTTTGGCTTCGGGGACGGTCAACATCGACATCTGTTCGGCTAAATATCTCTCCGTTCGTGTTCATAAAGAGAATCTGGTCAGAGAGGAACACTGCCTCGGAGATATTATGCGTGACAAAGACAATCGTTTTCTGGGTCTCTTGCCACAGTTCAACTACGTCACTTCGGAGCTTTTGGGCCGTGATCTCATCAAGTGCACTAAACGGTTCGTCCATTAACAGAATATCCTGTTCGACTGCAAGTGCTCTGGCAAGCCCAACCCGTTGTCGCATACCACCCGACAATCTGAGTGGATATGATTCTTCTTCACCAGCAAGTTCATTCATTTCGAGATACTTTGTCACTCGCTCATCGTGCTCCTCTTTTGGAACACCTTTTGATTTGAGCGCAAACGTGATGTTTTCTTTGACCGTCCGCCAGTTGAGTAGTCGGGGTTCTTGGAAGACGTATGCGTAGGGAAGGTCACCCTGTTCAATTTCCGTCCCGTCCCGTCTAATTGAGCCAGAATCCATGGTGACAAGGCCGGATATGATGTTCAATAGCGTCGACTTGCCACATCCTGACGGCCCCATAATCGTCGTAAACGAATTGTCTTCTAGTTCCACATCGATTCCATCGAGGACGACGATTTCGTTTCCATCAGCGCCCTCAAACGACTTTTTGATATTGGTAAGTTCAATACTCATGTTATGCACCGATCATTTTCGTTTCTGCATCTGTCCCAGCTTCTGGACGCCATTTGAACTGCCGGTCCTCCTGGCGCTTGATGAGTCGCTCGAGAAGGAACACTCCAACCATCGCTGGCAGTGTCCACGCAATGATCATGTCATTCTGTCGGAGGAAAAAGTACTCATTGATTACAAATCCAAGTCCACTCCGGGTGCCGAATATCTCCGCCACTAGCATGACTTTCCAGGACACCGATAGCACGATGCGGACCATCGCATAAATGTACGGTGTCAGGTGTGGGATCACAATATGGCGCCAGACAAGAAATTGGTTTGATTCATACGACTCAGCCATCTCGAGGAGTTCCGGATCAAGGCTTTTCGTCCCCTCCCAGACGTTGATTATCACGTACGGTGTCGTAATGAGAACACCGACGAAAACAGGCAAGAGATACGTCGTCAACCCGAACCACATAACAGCTAAAAATGCCCACACAATCGACGGAAACGCGAGTGAAAACAAGACGTACGGCGAGAAGAATCCCTCGAACCACCAACTTCTCCCCATCGCAACACCAAGCACGATTCCAAGTGGCATCGCAATAATAAACGTCAACAGTATCCGAACGAAGGTAATGCCAATATGCTCGAGTGGCTGGTAATCCTCATTTCCGGTGTAGACCGCGTACATCGCTTCCCCGAGTTCGAACAGGTCCGGGAAAACCGTTGCGTGGTAAAACGAGCCAACCACCTGCCAGATACCCAGTACGAGCAGGAAAGAGATTAGGAAGTGTCGGTTGAAATTGTCTGCGCGGAATATCGAATTAGAGACCATTACTCACGACACTGAGTCTCACGGGTTGGGATATGAAGTTTACGGAAACCATTTTTACTCAGTTCGTACGGAGTTGCGGCCATATGCTTGCCACGTATCCGGTTCTTTTTGTTTATCAAATCAGTTTGACGTGGAGTGACCTTCACTCAAAAATCAGAGCGGATTGGGTAACGAATCTAACGAGACTATCGGTACAGGCCGATCAAACAATCAGATAACCCCAACTCGGGTGGTCAGTCTCAAATGGAGTGCGGCGAAATCAACGGGCAGAAGGTGTGAAACTATGATTCGAAATGGGGCATAACTTCTTTAGCAATGAGGCGCATTGATTTCGCGGACTTTGAAGTGTCCATACCCGGGAAGTGCATGCGGAAGATGACATCAGTCATTCCGACATCAGCCTCGTACTGTTTAAGTTCCTTGATCGCCGTCTCAGGGCTACCGATGATGAACCGATCGGCTGCGTGCTCGCGTAAGCTCTCTATTGCCTCCTCAGTGTCACCATCGGATTCAAACGAATGGCCAATCTCGTCGTAGTCGCCATAGACATCCTCGTATTCATACAGCAGCGACGGGCCAACCTCTTTCCACGCTGTTTCTTCATCTTCAGCGATGTAGGCCTCCCGACGGAGCGGGCGCCGTGTCTCCTCGAATGAACGGTCAGTTTTAGCAATTTGCTCGCGATACATTTCAACGCTCTCTGCCAGTTCTCCACGCGTTTCGATTGGACTCATACTCCACGCATCAGCAAGCCGAGCCGCTCGGCGAATCGCGTACTCCGATTGGCCACCGTACCAGATCGGAACCGGTTGTTGAATCGGACGCGGCATCAAACGAAGATTGTCAACCTGATAGATATCTCCGTCATAAGAGACCGATTCTTGACTGAGAAGTCGACGGATCAATTGGATTCCTTCAACGGTGCGACCCACACGTTCTGATTTATCAACGCCGAACGCGTCGAACTCCTCATCTCGCCAGCCGATTGCGACACCAAGTTTGAATCGCCCGCCCGAAAGCAAATCAAGAACCGCAGTTTGTTCTGCGACTTCGATTGGATGGTGGAGCGGAAGGACAATGATATTAGTCATCAGATCAATCTGCTCAGTCACCGCCGCGAGTCCACCGAGAAAGACAGTCGGTGCAGGAATCCATCCATCGGGCAAAAAGTGATGTTCTGCAACAGATAGAATTTCGTATCCAAGCTCCTCAGCTTCTTGAGCCTGTTCAAGCGTGTCTTGGTATATTGATTCCCAATCACCATCAGGAGACTGACAGCTGTAGTGGATTCCAAAATCAAAGGTCATATAGTAAGCTGCTTTGAGTAGTACACATAATAAACTTTCCTCTCAGTAAGTTTCGTGAATTGTGAACGAGAGCGGCCATATTATTCTCGATTTGTAACAGTTTACCAAGCGTAAACACACCACCCGCCAAGGTTGGTGGCCCTCACAGATCGTATTTATCCGGATCACTCAACGGTGCAAGCCATTTTCAATTGAAAAGCGAGCAACGGTTTCTTCTGGAAACTAACTTCTGAAAACCAACAGACTGCAGTAAGTTCAACCAATTGGGGCCAATCTGAATGGGATGTCAACAACACCAACAACAGAGCGATCCGTTACGCCAAGGCGAAGCACATTTGCAAAGAGGACCTTGAGATGAGAGTGATGTGAGGTAATATATAAAGTTTGGTTTGCGTGAACAGGTGGTGACAAAGCGGGTGGATAGGTTGTCTCTACCATACAACAAAGCGGCACAGCAGATATTACTGTGGAGATTATGGTAGAAAATAAAACACAACAGAAATCACATGCCAATCGGTTGAGAATATAAATTTTTCACTATTGATTGCCAGAGCAAGTGGACAAAGTATCGAGACGGTCCTCAAGTTCTGTCACGTATGAATCCAGTAGTTTGTTCACTCGAGCGGTAAATTCCGTTTCCTTAATTCGATAGGCTGGACTCCCAACGCTAATTGCTCCAAGAACAGTTCCATTCAGTTTTCGTACTGACTGAGCGATAACATAGATTCCGTCCTTGTTTTCCCCCCTATTGATCGCATAGCCCCGTTCTCTGACGTCGGCCAACTCTTCGAACAGATCATCTCTCTTTGTAATTGTTCGGTCAGTCTTTGCGGGAAGTCCCCATCGGTCAATGATCCGCTCTACCGACTGTTGTGGAAGCGCAGCGAGAATCGACTTTCCTGCGGCGATCGTATGAAGATACTCCTGTTGTCCAGTAAACGCAAATCGGTCATACGTTCCCGGTTGATTTACTTCCGACGTAAGATGACGACCTAATCCGTTCTCCTCGATAATAAAACTCGTTTCAAAAGGCGTTTCCATAGACAACTGTTCTGTCACAGTAACTGCGACCTCATAGGCAGCGTCGCGTCGCTTCGCCCGTTCGCCGATGTATGCAAACTTGAGGCTGGGGTGGTATTCGTCCCCATCCTGAACGACGAATCCAGCATGCTGAAGCGTATGTAAGTGATTACACGCCGAACTCTTAGAGATATCAAGAGCCGACGCAACCTCAGTAACCCTTGCTCCCTCGAGTTCAAGCAATATGTCGACAATATTGAGAGAGGTGGTAGTCGACTGCAGCAGGCGTCCAGGGCTTTGAGCGCGCATATGAGATGAGAGTGTGCAAAGTATATAAAATTCACTCCAGGTAAACGATTTTAGCACTGTTAATTCGCTCACCACACAAC
>LFCJ01000258.1_pt1 | contig 31379 bp, 28 predicted proteins | sample 643141 | NCBI WGS metagenome assembly LFCJ01 (sample SAMN03766243, study PRJNA286221) | soda lake metagenome | biome: soda lake; feature: Kulunda steppe; material: water; isolation source: sample B1-Br-g2 brine of Lake Bitter-1 | place: Russia: Kulunda steppe | collected 2010-07
GCGACGCCGTGCGTGCGCGATCCTGGTATCGAGAGTTTCGTGAGATTGTCCTGATGTGTGTCGTCTATAACATCAAGCGTGCCGTCAAACAGTGAAATCAACCGCCGTATGGCGTTTCACCACAGCCCTTTCAAAGGATTCTTGTGCCCACTTCCCCTCTATCCTACAAACAGATGACCAGCCAGAGAAAGCTAGTAGGAGACACTGTCTCAACAAAAGTCATCCAGGAGGTTGCAGCAGCCACAAATCAAGAGACAACCCAGTTACCACCCTTATACAATACCATTGATCCAGAAGCGCTTGATGAGATCACGAGTTCTAGTACGACGGACAAAGTCCCGCCAATAATTCAATTTATGTATTCTGGATGCCTGGTTGTAGTCAGTGGACCGGATGACATCACTGTCGAGAGTACGAACAGAAGCTGTTGCAGCGATTAACATCATAACGAACCTGTCTCGTCACTTATTCCAATGACATCTCCTTGGGGTCTTTTTAACTCAGACTCGGATCTCATCAATCTCGACTGTTACACGTAGATCTCGGCGGTAGAAGTAGCGGCCCCAATTATGCAAAATCTGGCAGTGGTGAGGTGTGACACTTCGATACATAGCTTAGTTTGGCGTATGGGTGGAAGTATGTCATTGAAGAATTTAAGAACTGTCCATATGACCATCTGGATGGGGGACTGGAAATTGTTTACTTTGAATAAACGAAAAAACCAGTGATTAGTGCTGTCAGTTGGGCGTTAATACTGCTTTTATAACTCTTCGTGACGAGATCGAAAGAATGGCGGACCAATATTACAAACGTACGGGTGTAATAATAATTTCCTCCTTGAGTGCTGTGACACTAATTGATTCCTATCAGCCTGGGTAGTGCAGGTCGTCGTTTCGCACTAGCCATACTGCTCAATAAGTGCAGTGTTCAAAGAATCGATAGGTTTGTGTTCAGTGACATTACAGCATTTGTATTTTTCCGCGGATACATTTCATGTGGTTTTAATCCAATTGCACATATGATAATATAATCGTATATCACAATATAACTGTGTGTTGATTGTCTCATCACTCTTAATCAAAAATATGCCATGATGACGAAACTATGTATAAGTACTCTTTGAGAACCAGTCCAATGTGAAGAGGTCTTTTCAGAGAGAATTACCGAAACCGGTGTAACAGCACAGCAACTGACATTACACCAGTACCGATGTAATAGAATCTGTATTCGAGGTTGAGTGACCAAATGTCAACTCATTCCCTTTGCCAATACATCAGCAGAAACATTTGTTTGCTCAGAACAAACAGAAGCTTCACTCCAGTCCACGCATGTTGTGGAGATATTGGCATTTGTACTACAATTTCAGTATTCGCCTTGCAACAGTCGCTCACAGTCGGACAACTTGGCGGTTACTGACCAAATTTGGTAAAACAGTCATATAATGTCAACCTCGGGCTGTTTAATACAGATAAATACTACTGATAGGTGACGTTCAGTTCTATGACGTTCGCCCGTTCGATAACCAACTCTTCAAGTTCTTTTTGACGTCGCTGGATCTGTGAGACTGGGCCGCTAACGCTGATTGCCCCCACGACGTTCGAGTGGGCCAGAATAGGCGCCGCAATGCACTTTACACCGGGGAGGTACTCCTCGTCATCGATAGCAATCCCCTGGTCATGAATCGTAGCCAACTCATCGAAGAGTTCCTCACGGTCGGTAATCGTATTTGGTGTCTTGGCCGTTAATCCGTACCGATTTATAATCTCATCGACACGTTCTTCCGGTAAGTGGGACAGAATTGCTCGACCCAAGCCGGTTGCATGCAACGGAACTCGATTACCCGGAACAGCTTGCAGGTTCACCGACTCACTGCCCGATATCGAACATAGATAGACCCCTTTACCATCCTCTTCGCAGAGCAGGTTTGCGAGGAGACCGGTTTGGTCGGCCAAATCTTGCGTTTCTTCGTGGCCCTCCTCATAGAGTGGATCATCCCATAGCAGTTGCTGGCCGAACTTGACTACCTGGTAGGAGAGCCGATAGTTACCGTTCTCGTTGACTACCAGATTGTAATTGTTGAGCGTATTTAAATGAACAAAAATAGTGCTCTTTGGGACCTCGAGACGTTCAGATAGTTCAGTCACACCAGCGCCCCCGGTTTCCACAAGGGCCTCAACGATCGACATTGTCGTGCCAATTGCTTCCACGGAGTTGTCGGGATCTGCCATGCAACAGGTTACTACCTGTCACTATATAAGCGTTTACCCGAGATAAACATCTGCGTGAGGGTCGTCTCGACCTTCGACAGAGGCTTTGGCATCACAGCGAGCGTAGACAGCCGACAATCACAGATTGTTGCAGGGAATTCGCAGTAGATAGTTATTAGTCCAGCCCGACAAAACGTTCAGGCATGTATCCGACAAAATATGAGCAATTCGAAGCACGTGATTGGGACAATGCTAACACCACTGGGAGTGTGTCTATCGCTGTAGTCGGGTTGGGCGGATTTACTTTGGACTGGGTCCTACCTGCGATTGCAGATTCAGACTACGCGGAGGCAACGTGTCTTGTCAGTGGCGATCAATCCAAAGCTGAGGAAATCGCGTCTGAGAATGATATCGAAGCGGCGCTCACATATGAACAGTTCAAAAGTGGCACCGCCCACGACATGTATGATGCGGTGTACATCGCAACACCCAACGCGACCCATCTTGACCTCGTTGAAGCAGCAGCTGGACATGGAAAAGATGTACTCTGTGAAAAGCCAATGGAAATCTCCGCAGATCGATCAGAACAGATGGTATCCGTCTGTGAAGAGGCAGGCGTCTCACTGATGATTGCGTACCGTGTCCACTTCGAGCCGGCGGTCCGTTGGGCCAAGTCACTGATCGATAGCGGCGTCGTCGGGGATCCGGTTTACGTTCATGGTGCCATGTCTCAGCGACTTTTCGAAATGATAAGTGATGACCCTAGCCAGTGGCGTTTGAACGAGGACATGTCCGGCGGAGCGGCACTAATAGACCTCGGAATCTATCCCTTGAACACGACGAGATTTCTGCTCGGGAAGGACCCAGTGTCCGTCGATGGAATAACTCGGTCACCGACCGAAACGTTCGCAACCGTCGACGAGCATGTTTTGTTCTCAGTCGAATTCGAAGACGGCATACTCGGAGCCTACTCAGCGAGCCAAAACGCTATCAAGTCAAGTCATTTGCACGTAACCGGAACTACGGGTGAGATCCGCCTGGAACCAGTCTTTTTTGGCGAAATTGATGTTACGATCAGGGATGGTACCAGACAGAGTGTCGTGGAGTTTGAGGAGGGTAACGCCATTCGAGAAGAGTTCGATTACTTCGCTTCTCGCGTGTTGACTGACCAAGAGATCGTTCCAGATGGTCGACATGGACTGGTCGATATGAAGGCGATCGATGCTATTTACGAGGCTGCTGAAAAAAGGTAGTTACGGCTGTTTTCGCTAATCGTCGTTTCTGTCCACTTCTGCTGCATCGATGGCATCCCAGTCGAGGTCAATGCCCAATCCAGGGCCCTCAGGGGGTGCGATCTTTCCATTGTCGTGGATCAAAGGTGATTCCAACATGAAATCTCGGGCTGATTCGTCGAACGGGGGCTCGAGCGGATACTCACACCACCGTGCATCGCTTGCTGCGATGAGGTGCAAATTGGCTGCCAAACCGATTCCATTCGACCAGGTATGAGGGGCGAACTCCAGCCCATGGAGTTTTGCCAGTTCGACAACGGTCTTTCCGCCGCGTAGGCCAGTCGCATATATGGCGTCGGGCTGAAAGATATCCAGTGAATGGTGCGAAATGTATTCTCGAAACGGATCGAGGCCCGAAACGGATTCTCCCCCTGCAATGGGAATACTCGTTGACGATCGAAGTTCCGCCAGTCGCTCGTACTGGTGTTGTGGCAACGGCTCCTCAAGCCAGGCCACGCCCCCTAAGGCTTCTAGTTCTTTCGCCACATACTCGGCTTCTGTTTGCGTCCACTTTTTCTCTATACCACCCATTCGAATGCTCCAACCCTGGTTCGCATCGATCATCAGTGTCAGATCTGGGAAAGCCTCACGAACTGCACGAGCCACGGTGAGGTCGTCATCGACATCTTCAGAATCGAAGCGCAACTTCACAGCTTCAATACCCTGATTGAGGACCTCTTCGATATAATCGATCCGTTCTTCAGCCGGTTGGAACTCCCCTGTGCTTGCATACACTGGGACTTCGCGACGGCTGCCGCCCAGTAACTTGTAGATGGGTTTCTCGACGTCTTTACCGATGATATCCCACAGGGCAACCTCAACATGCCATGGGTCGGGTCCAAGGAAATTTAGTGAATCGAGCTTTTCCCAAATCTTGTCCATTTCGTATGGATCCATTCCAATGAGGAATTCGCCAAAGCCGGAAGCAGTCTCGTAGCCACCAGGGGTCGTTGCCGTCGCACTGACTCCGGTGATACCGGCATCTGTTTCGATCTCAAATAGCTCGACGATTACAGTTGACTGACGGAAGTTAGGCATCCAAGAGGCATCGTAACCATCACCAATATCGTAAGCCAATCTTCGTTGTTGTATGTCGGTAATTTCCACTGTGCTCACCAAATAAACTGATTAGCGGAATAATAATAAACTGTAGGGCTTCGGCAGTAACACGAAATCAGTCTGATTTTGGCACGGAACAATGTGATACCACATTTCAAGAAAATTGGGGCAACATATGATTCGGGGCCATAACGCGAGCAACTCAGGCAGACCCCAATATCCGCTTCGGCGATCAGTCTAAATCAATGCCGTGTTCGAGCGTTCCGACGCCTTCGATTTCAACTTCGATCGTGTCGCCGTCTGAAACAGGGCCAACCCCGGCGGGTGTCCCTGTGGCAATGACATCACCGGCTTCGAGCGTGAGATACTCAGTGATCTCCTCGATTAACTCCGGGACTGAGAAAATTAGCTGCTCGATCGTAGAGTCCTGTTTTGTTTCTCCGTTCTGTCGGAGCTGTATCCGTGCGTCGTCGGGAACCTCGTCAGGAGTCGCAACCACCGGCCCAATCGGGGCTGCACCATCGAAGGCTTTGCCCCGAACCCAGTTTTGCTCCTCATACTGATCGTCACGGTTGGAGAGGTCGTTTACACAGGTGAACCCTCGTACGATCTCCATGGCGTCGTCAGAATCAACATGCCGACACTGTTCGCCGATCACCACACCGAGTTCGGCTTCGAAATCAATCTGATCTTTGTCTCTGGGTGGTGCCACATTATCCCCGTGAGCAGCCACTGTGTTCGGACCCTTCAAAAAGAGCCACGGTCGTTCCGGGAGATCCATGCCGCTCTCCTCTGCATGATCTGCGTAATTGAGGCCAACACAGACAATTTTTGATGGGTCAGAAGGAGCTAACAGCTCGACATCTTCAGGATCATATTTTCTGTTACCGAACTCAATCATCTCGTCACTCCAGGTACCGACCCTAATGCTTCCCGCCGGATCTATGAATCGAACGATTCGCATCATCCAGACGTTACCGTGGGGCAAGAAAAAGATACCGACCTTGGGGCGTGTCCCACTACACTCTGACTAGTAGACTCTCCCCTGCTCACCAGGACTTGACGTTGACCTTTTTGAATGGCTGCTCAAGCGGGAGTTTGATTTTCGATCCAGTTACGTCTGATATATACATCCCGATGATAATCTCCAGAGATTTGAGAGCCTCCTTACCGCTGGAAGCGTTGTCATCCAGGCCTTCAGCTAGGTCGACGAGGTGTTCGGCAGCATTCTCGAATCCCTTGGCGTAATCATCCGGGCTAATCATCAATTCCGGAATAGCCTTTTCTTCGTGAATACCATCAATTAGATCCCAGTAGCGCCATTCACCGTTGGGGATGTTGACCGTGAGCCTTCCGTCCGTGCCGAGTAGCTGGTACTCCATCGTAGAGATTCCCCGTGGGAGAGTACAATCAACGGTGAAAAACGCACCGTTATCAAGGATAACGACGCCGCCACCCCCCGTATCGTCGACCGTTTCTGAAATCTCGAGTGCCTCGTTGGCCTCGTTACCGTCAGTGAGGTGCCCGAACACTTCGGCACCTTCCGTCCCAGTGAGGAACGCGACCGTGTCGAGCAAGTGTGTTGAGTTGCGAACGAGTTCCATCCGGAATTGGGCATTGATCGATCGAACTTCACCGATGAGATTGTCACCCAGAATGCGCTCACGAAGCTGTTGCATTCCGGGCGTAAATCGAGATGTATGATTAATGACGAGTTCGACGCCTTCCACCTCACAGACTTCGATCATATGCTCTGCATCAGCCACAGACGTTGCGATGGGTTTCTCACACCAGATCACATCCGGGTCCGCCGGGGAGCGTGCCGCTGCCACTACGTGGTCGTGGTGTAGAAACGTTGGAGAGCATACTGAGACGACGTCGAGATCGAGCTCTTGCAGCATAGTCTCGTGCCCCTCGTAACGTCGTTCAGTCGGTATGCCCCATAACGAGCCGAACGTCTCTAACTTTTCTGTGTCGACATCAGCAGCCGCGATCAGATCAATACGATTCGATCGTTCGTAGGCACCAGCGTGACTCTCGTCAACCTTTTGTTCTCCAATCGTTTCGGCGTCGTGCATCCCGAGGAGACCTAGTCCAGCGACTCCTCCAGTACCGATAATTCCAGCTTTCAATGCCATATGGATGATGGAAGCAAATTTGTTGTCACGGCTTATCAATGTAATGGACCGCTGCATTGTTGAGGTTGTCGCCAGTTAATCCCGCAGGTAACAATTAAGTGACTGTCGGCGAACTGTCCACATATCGATGTCAAAAGAAACTGATGAAGAATTCGTTATTCCACCTGGCGGCGGCGTTCCTTGGCGGGATTTAACGATGACAGAATCGTCACGACCATCCGAGCGCGATGTGGAGATTACTGACGTCTCTCGACTCGTTGTTCGGGGAAACTTTCCCTGGAGTCTGGTGAAAATCGAGACAGATGCAGGCGTGACGGGAATTGGTGAGACATTCGTCGGAGAAGAATCTAGTGATGTGGCGAGTCGAGTCAGTGAATTGCTTGTTGGCGAAAATCCCCTCGATATTGATCGGTTGATGGATCACCTGGAGCAATGTCGAACTGGGACGGGTGCGTTCGGTCGATCAGCGTTCGCTGGTATCGAAATTGCACTTTGGGATATCAAAGGCAAACTATTCGATGTCCCCGTCTACGAGTTGCTTGGTGGGAAGTACCGTGACGAAGTCAGAATTTATTGTGATACCCATGGTGGTGAATCACTCGGGCAAGCTCAGTCCAGTAAACCAACGGACGTCTATACGCCAGAATCGTACGCGAAGGCAGCCCGTGAAGTAGTCGACGAGGGGTTCGACGCGATCAAATTTGATCTGGACGTGTTGACCCATCTCGACGTCGACACAGCATCACGTCGGTTGGATAACGAAGCCATCGATCATAAGGTGTCACTCATCGAGGCAGTCCGTGAAGAAATCGGTTACGGCCCTGACTTGGCGGTAGACCTCCACTGGAATTTTACTGTCGAGACGGCGATCCGACTAGGAAAGAAACTCGAACCATTCGATTTAGCGTGGATGGAGGATCCTGTACCACCGGAAAAAACCGTTGCCCATCGACGAATCACTGAGGCGGTGAACGTTCCGATCCTAACAGGGGAAAACATAACCACCGTTGCCGGGTTTCACAGCTTATTGCAGAATGAGGCCTGTGATATCGCAGCACCGGACATCAACAAAACCGGTGGGCTCCGGGACCTACATCGGGTCGCGACGCTATGTGACCTCTACGGTGTCCCCCTCGCGCCACACAACATTTCGAGTCCTCTTGGAACAGTCGCAGGTGTTCATTTCGCTGTGTCAATCCCTAACTTCCTTGCCCTGGAGTACCATGCACGGGATGTGCCGTTCTGGGAGGACATGGTAGAACGCGTCGATGGGGATGGACCAATTATCGAAAACGGAACCGTCGATTTGCCCGAAGGGCCGGGACTTGGCGTCAAACTGAACGACGATGTGATCGAAGCGAATCTCACAGACGAGTTCGAAGGGTGGGAGTAAGCCCGAGCGCCGTACGATGAGATAGTTGACACCGGACACTGTGTCTCTCTGGCTGACTGGATCTAACCGACTTCCAGCAAGATGCCTTTTGATGCACAATTACAATCGCTTACTGACTCTCTAGATCTTTGAGTTGTGGCCCTGACCGGTGAGCAAAAAATAACAACCGTGACTGACAACTGCTCAGAACAGTGCGATTACAATCTCGTCCTCCGCGTCGTATGTCCATTGACCGGCATCAGGGTCGGTTTCCACGCGTTCGAGTGCCTGATCATTCAGAGAGATTTCTTCAGGTGCTGTTTCGGCTGCACGGAGTTCTAGGCCGAACCGGGACGCATCACCATCGATAACGACGTCAATTGCCACTTCCGATGCTCCGGTGCCTTGATCCTCGACAGAAGTCATAGAGCTGGCTTTGGCTGGACTGCTGATAATCGATACATCGACCCCGTCATCGTCAGTTTCGTAAATCGTTTGACTGTACGTGATCTCCCCCTTCTCTAAAACAGCACGGAGGGTCACCCGCTCGGCGGGCATCTCGTCGACATACTGTGTCGGTTCGCGCGTTGGCAGAGCCGTCCCTCCACGCTGGAAAACCGGCATCGTATCCAGAGGTGCGTCTACTGTGATCGTCTGTGACCCCTCGTAGCGCTCGTCGGACCAGTAATCGATCCACTCGCCTTTTGGAAGATATACTGTGCGCGTCTCGGCCGACTCGACTACCGGAGCGACCATCAAGGCGTCACCGAGCATCAGTTGGGTCTGGATATCTGTGACAGCCATGTCATTCTCGAATTCAAGAATCAGTGGTCGAAGCACAGGCATTCCTGTCTCGACTGCTTGCTCAGCCAGTCTATGGATGTAGGGGAGCAGTCGATATCGTTCACGAGCATAGCGCTTGACGATTCTTGCTACCTCTTCGCCGTACTCCCAGGGCTCACGCGGCGTCGTACCGTGGAAGCGGGCATGACTGTTGCCGAGTAGTCCGAACTGCGCCCAGCGCACGAACAGTTCCGGTGATGGTTCACCGTGGAATCCACCGATATCACAACTCCAAAAGCCAAATCCTGACAGTCCAAGGCTTAGACCGCCCCGCAATGACGCTGCCATTGACTCGAAAGTCGTGTTTGGATCGCCGCCCCAGTGCACAGGGTACTGCTGGCTGCCAGCCCACGCCGGGCGTGCCCACAAGAGTGGATCACCTCCGGCCTCTTCCATCGCTTCATACACTGTTTTCGTGTACAGCTGGGCCTGCTTGTTCCGGCCGGCCCGCCCGCTTCGCCCTTCAAAAGTCACGGCATCAGTCGGCAAATATTCGCCAAAATCGGTCTTGAACGCGTCAACGCCCATCTCGACAAGTGGTTGATGTTTCTCTTTCCACCACTGGCGCGCCTCAGGGTTGGTAAAATCGATGATACCACCACGGTCCGCAGCCCAACTGAGGCGTTGGAGCATATATGGTCCCCCCCGCGAGTCACGTACAAGATAGCCCTTCTCGACCGCTTCATCGAATGCATCGGTCTGGGAGAGTAAGTATGGGTATTCCCATAGGCAGAGTTTGAAGCCGTTCTCGTGAAGATCGGAGATTAGTCCTTCAGGATCATAGAACGCTTCCCGGTCCCATTCGAGGTCACACAGGTGGCCATCCCGTAGCCATGGTGGATCCAAATGCAGCACATCAACGGGGAACTCGCGGTTGCGTGCCTCTTCGGCAACATTCTCAAGCTCTTCGCGGTTCTGATATGCTAGACGTGACATCCAGACCCCGAGACTCCATTTTGGTACTGAGCTGGGTCGCCCAGTCAATCCTGTGTAGGACTCTATAACATCAGCAAACGACGAACCAACAAAAAGAACGAATGAAAAACAATCATCATCAACCGTGATCTCATGGGAGACTGACGAGGTATATCCGATATCGAAGGTGGTTCGCTGGTAGGTGTCGACAAGTAAACCATAGCCCCGCGTTGAGAGGAAGAACGGAACGTTTTTGTAAGAATCTTCGGTCTCGGCACCGTTGGGTTGGGTTACCCAAGACTCGATACGTTGTCCACGCTTGTCTAGGTCAGTGAACTTCTCACCAAATCCATAGATATGCTCATCGGCATGGAGTGTAAATGCTCCCCCAACATCTGCGATGCGGAAGGGCCAACGGTTGGTCTCTTCGACGGAAAACCCGAGCGGCTCAGATCGACGCTCTTGTTTTGCAGTCACATCAGTATGCTGTTCGGTCAGCAAAGATTTCCCGGTAGTATCGTAGACAGCGAACTCCCACTCTTCGATACCAATTTCTATTGTCAGTGCGTCTGTTTTGATCGATAATATCCCGTTTCTCTCTTTTACTACTGGCTCAACTGGTGCTTCGATCTCACTTTGAGACAGTTCGATTCCAGTATCTTTCGATACTCCCAATTTGTCGAACGCGAGTTCGAAACGGAATGTTGAGGGGTTAAAAAATTCGAGGGAGACGGGAACTGTGCGTTGCGAAAGTTGGTGTTTTTTGTCGGCTGCGTCGTGATCAAATGTGAGCCTGCACTCAAGCAGCACGTTGGCGCCGTTACAATCGTAGTCTACGACTTCAGAGAGCGATGCTCGAACCATGCCAAGGGGTTATCGTGGGGGTATCTTATACCTATTTGTCCAAACCATCATGATATGACATCCCAAGAACAACGTGTAGGAGTTGTAGACTCAGACGAACTCCGAGCAGTTCTCCTCGATGATCCTGCTGGTGTCGTTTTCATGGTGGATCACTGTTACCGAGCAATGGTCGACAGCAATATCCCTGATTGCTGCCTGGTAGTCGACACCTTTGATTGCAGCCAGGATTTGTCTGATGACCCCGCTGTGGGTGACAATACATGCCTCTTCGTCGGTGTTTTCGGCCAAGAACGTTGCCCATGCATCGCGGACGCGTGCGTCAAACGCTTTGTAACTTTCACCCTGCTCTGGTGTATTCTCTGCGGCAGGGGTACCGGTTTCAAGAATTGCATACTCGGGGAACGTCTCGAAGAATCGACCCCCTTCAAACCCCTGGAACACTCCGAAATCCCGTTCCCGCCAAGCAGCATCAGTCTCAACTAAAATGTCTTCATAAGGACTTGCTGCCCCAATCACTTCTGCGGTTTCGACCGCCCGCGGCAGGTCAGACGAGATCAGTGTTGGAAATGAAACGCCCGTGTCCGCGAGAAACTCCCCAACAGCTTGCGCCTGTTCTCTCCCTGCATCAGACAGTCCGACGTGCGACCAGCCCTGAATGCGACCTTCCTGATTCCACCGAGTCTCACCGTGTCTGATAAGATATACCCGCACCATGCAAGAGAAGTCTCATACCATGTAATTAAATCTATTCCCTCGGTCTGGTAGTGAATATTTCGTCGATAATTCGTTTTTATTAACAAGTATAATGAATAGCGACACTGGTTGTAGTACTCTCGAACGTTAGCAGCAGCAAACGTGGTAACAAATAAAAAACAACAGGATATGTGGGTAATAAGCAATAACACATCATAGGTATATGAAGTAGTATTTAGGTAACCCAGCAAAGGTTTTTTATATTGGTACTGCGAGAATGTATCTGTGCATGGTTCACAAAGACCGTACTAGTACTTCCGGTGTTTCGAGGCGGAAGGTGATGGCGGGAGCAAGTTTAGTTGGAGCAAGTGCCCTGGCAGGGTGTTTCGGTGGCGATGACGACGAAGTCGAAGAGTTGCCCGACGAACTATCACTCCTGCATTTCGAGACAGACGATGAACGGCGTGAAGTAATCGGTGAACTCGGGGAGAGCTTCGAAGCAGAAACTGATGTTGGGTTTTCACAACAGGTTACTCAGGAAGGTGACTTGCCAACGGAGATTACAGCTGCGGTTGCGGCTGATAACCTCCCAAACGTTGCATCACTTCCTCTAAGCGTAGCGCTGTTGGGAAGAGATTCAATCGACGAAGAGGGTGCCACAGAAGTTGTCGAAGAGATCGGTGAAGACCAGTTCTACGACAACCTGATCGACCTGGTCCGAGTACCGGGCGAGGAAGACCAGTTCTTTGGAGTTCCACTGTACACGTGGCCGCAACTAACTATTTACCGCCAGGAACTGTTCGACGATCTTGGGCTCCCGGAACCGCGAACCTGGGATAACCTGCTCGAATGTGCTGAGGAACTTCACAATCCCGACGACGACCAGTTCGGGATTTACCTCGGCACGGACAATGATCAGTACGCGACTCAGTGTTTCACCGGGTTTGCGCTTTCGAACAACGCCCGCGTGTTCGACGAGGACGGAGACATAGTCTTCGACAGCGACGAGATGGTCGAGGCGTTAGAGGTATATCAACAACTCGCCGAGTTCACACAAGACGGTGCATTGGATGCCGGCGGGATCGGTCCTGCATACGATAACGAAAACGTGCACCTCTATTCCGGAAACGCGTTCAGTCTGTATTTCAATTCCCTTGGTCTCGAAGAGGGAGAAATGATGCCTGACGGCGTCGTCGACAGTATCGAACACGAACGGAGTGCGACCTACGGTGAGCTAGTACTGATGACGGCGATGACTGGCCAGAACCCTGGTGAACTCGACGCCTCACAACAATTCAAAGAGTTCATCATTGGTGATACCGACAACTACATCGACTGGTGCCACATGCAGGTCGGTGGATTCCAACCAGTCATGGAAGAGATTCCAGAGATGGACGAGTATCTGGATCATCCGATCTTGGACTCTTGGTCCGACGAACTCAAAGAGGAAGTCCTCCCAGAAGCAGTGAGCCGCTCCGAGCGGTTCGGGTTCGTTGACGGTAATTCCTTCCCGGAAATTGGTCAGATCACTGGAAACTTCATTGTTGCCACCGCTGTCCGAGACGTTGCACTTGAGGGAGAGAACCCCCAGACAGTCGCAGAAGACGCTGCAGAGGAAATGCGCGACCGGATTAGCTAATTCTATCTTCAATGTCTGTTGTCAGTAGGACGAGAGAACGATTCGAGGATATGACGATTCGGGAGAAGGAAGTAGCTCTCGGCTACGCGCTTGTACTACCGTCGGTGCTACTAGTTGCAATCACGCTCGTATACCCACTCCTGTATAACGTCTACCTCAGTTTCACAGAAGTACCGTTGACGACCGAAGAGTCCCCGACTTGGGTTGGGCTGGATAACTACAGGTGGCTGTTGAACGATCCAGATTTCGCCGAAGCGATTTTCAACACGTTCATCTTTACCATCTTCAGTACCCTCGGGGCCACTGCCCTCGGGCTAGCGGTCGCCTTGTTGTTTACGAAGGAGTTCTTCGGGCGACGACTCGCCCGAGGGGTCGTCCTGTTTCCATACATCGCACCGTTGATCGCCTCGGCGTTCATCTGGCGATGGATCTGGGACCCAACCTACGGGATTGCCCCGTTCTTCTTCGGCGACATGATCGGGCTGTATGATTCGAGTATCGATATTCGAAACACCCTTACGATGGTGATAATCTTCGAGATTTGGCGATACTTCCCGTTCGCATTCCTACTGATCTTGGCGCGACTGCAGTCTATCCCTACGGAACTCTACGAGGCAGCACGTGTCGATGGGGCCAGCCGCTGGGCGAGATTTAAAGACATCACACTCCCGGAACTTAAGTACGTCATCGCAACAGTCTTCCTGATCCGGTGGATCTGGAACTTCAACGTCTTCGCCGACGTCTGGCTGTTTACTCGGGACGTGCCGATTCTCGGGACGTATGTATACGTTGAAGGCTTTCAGCAGTTCCAACAGGGAATCGCAGCAGCTACCGCGATGATCATGCTGCTGTTCTTACTGCTGTTTGTGCTGATCTATGTAAAATGGGTGATAGAATGGTGAGAAACGAATCATTGCAACTCGAAGAGCCGACGTCAGTAGTAGAACATTTCAACAGTGACACTGTGGTGGTGAGCCGATGAGCAAGCTATCGGAACTCTTCAAAGAAAGCGCCAAATCGACAAAGCGCATCTACGCCAATGCATTCGAACGGGGTAAGATTGAGGCAAGTCTGTTCGACCGAATTGTCTTGTACATATGCGTTGGTCTGACACTCCTGTTCGTACTCTTCCCGTTTTACTGGATGCTAGTCACGAGTTTCGTTCCGGCGACGGAACTGTACAGGCTACCGCCATCGCTCATTCCAGAAGAGTTCACCCTTGCCAACTATATCGAGATTATGGACGCTCAAGTGCCATTCTATATATACTTCATCAACAGCTTTATTGTTGCCACAGCTGGCTCCGTATTGGCAGTGATCTTCTCGCTGTTCGGTGCATACAGCGTTGCTCGACTCCAATACCCGGGACGCGCAGTTATGGTACGCGGTGTCTTGCTGTCGTACATGGTTGCCGGTATCCTAATGGTCGTGCCAATCTTCCAGATCGTTGTCTTTTTCGGGCTAGTCGACACACTCATCAGCGTCATCGCAACACACTTCATCTTCATGATTCCGCTGGGATTGTATCTCCTTGGCAACTATTTCCGTTCGATCCCACCAGAGATCGAAGAAGCGGGGCTGATCGACGGTTACTCCCGCATCGAAGTAATGATGAAGATCACTATCCCGATGAGTGTGCCTGCGATCGTCGCAGTGTTCCTGTACTCGTTTCTCCTGTCCTGGAACGAGTATCTGTACGCGAGTATCTTCCTCAACAGCCAGGAGTTGTACACACTCCCGATTGGGATCGAGTTCCTGCAATTCGAGTTCGAGGATGTCTGGGGAGAGATTATGGCCGCATCGATGATAACTACAATTCCTGTGGTCATCATGTTCCTATATCTCGAAAAATACATGATGGCCGGACTCAGCTTTGGGTCACTAGATTAAATATTGATGAGAAACACTCAACATACAATGCAAGATATCGGGGTTGAACTCGACAACATCGTCAAGAAGTTTGATGACGTTGTCGCTGTTAACGGGCTCGATTTAACTGTCGAGGAGGGCGAACTCGTTGTGTTGCTCGGTCCATCGGGTTGTGGGAAATCGACGACGTTACGAATGGTTGCCGGGTTGGAAGTGCCAACCAGCGGATCTATTAGAATGAATGGCAAGGACGTCACTGAGACACTCCCTCAGGAGCGAGACGTCTCAATGGTTTTCCAGAACTATGCTCTCTATCCACACAAGACCGTTGAGGAGAATCTTCGGTTTCCGCTCGATAAAATGGAGCTTGCGGAGGCCGAAAAAGACGAGAAAATTGCGTTCGTTACGAAACTACTCGATATCGAAGAGTTGCTCGATAAACAACCAGATATGCTCAGTGGCGGGCAACGTCAACGTGTCGCGCTCGGTCGAACGATTGTTCGCGAGCCATCGCTGTTTCTGATGGACGAACCGCTTTCGAATCTCGACGCCGAGCTTCGCGTAAGCACAAGATCCGAACTACGCCAGCTACAGCAGGAACTCGGAACGACGACTGTCTATGTTACTCACGATCAAGAAGAAGCGATGAGTATCGCAGACCGTATCGCGATCATGGACGACGGCGTTATCCAGCAGATCGGAACGCCGGAAGACGTATACACGAACCCAGCAAATCAGTTCGTCGCATCCTTCCTCGGCGAGCCAGGAATGAACTTCCTTCCGGTAACGACCGGACCGAGTGGCTCCATTCAGACTGAATTCGGTGACACCACTGACCTCGGAATTCAGGTCGACGATGACGCAAAACCAGAGACCGTCGGCATTCGCCCACAGGACATTCACACTGCGGAAGACTCTCGGACGACCGCTGACGGGGGAACAATGACTGGCACTGCCTCTGTTCGCGTCCAGACAATTGATCCACTGGGTCACGGCTACGAATTTACGCTCGGAGATGGAAAACATACCATTATGGGTCTATCGGACCGTCCACCGGGGAAAGTCGGGGAAACCGTCTCGATCGTATTCGATCCAGATGAACTACACGTTTTCGCCAAAGATGGGAGCACACTCCCGGTGAGAGAATGACTGAGCTAACACTGGACGGTGTAACCAAGGTGTACAGCGACAGTCGTGGTCGAGAAACGGCCGTCGAAGATGTGTCGCTGACAGTCAACGATGGCGAGTTCATCGTTATTGTCGGGCCATCTGGATGCGGAAAGTCGACGACATTACGAATGATTGCTGGGCTCGAAACCGTGACTGAGGGGGCCATCCTGTTCGACGATGAAGAGGTAAATGACTACACTCCCCCGCGTCGAGACGTTGCAATGGTATTCCAGAATTACTCCCTCTATCCGAGTATGGATGCCCGCGGGAACATGGAGTACGGTCTGAAACACTCGACGGACCTTTCGAAGGAAGCTAGACAACGTGAGGTTACACAAGCCGCCGAGATGCTCGAGATCGAGGATATTCTTGATCAAAACCCGGACGAAATGTCCGGCGGTCAGAAACAGCGAGTTGCCCTCGGTCGTGCGATCGTTCGAGATCCACGTGTATTCTTACTTGACGAACCGCTCTCGAATCTCGACGCGAAACTCCGATCGGAGATGCGCCACGAAATTCAGCGCATCCACAAAGAACTCGGCGTCACAACGATCTATGTCACCCACGACCAGAAAGAGGCGATGACGATGGCCGACCGGATCGCCATCCTCTCTGACGGTAAATTACAGCAGGTCGAGACTCCCGAACGACTGTACAACGCACCGGATAACAAATTCGTTGCACAGTTCATCGGGAGCCCCTCGATGAATATCCTCGATGTCACAGCCAAACGCTCTGGTTCTACAGTTAGCTTCAATTACAACGGCCAAGAGATTGTTACGGTTGCTGCTTCGAAATTAGACCGCATACCCAGCGATGTACAGGTCGGCATCAGACCCGAACACATGGGTATATCAAAGACCCCAGTCGACGGTGGCGTGCAGGTTGAGGTACTTGTCTCCGAATATCAGGGGAACACTAACTTCATCCACGTAGATCTCGCCGGTACAGAGATGACTGCCCGGACAGAACCAGGTCTGCTTCCGGATGAAGGTGCCACGGTCTATCTGGATCTTGACCCAGCCGACCTCTATGTGTTTGACGCTGAAACCGGGGAGGCCGAAAAGACCCGTGAGGCGACAGAACACGCAACACTCGAACGGTCTACAACCGACAGTATCTATTGATCTGAGAGCCAGCGTACCTTCTTTCCTGCTCTGTGCCAAACACCAATCGACGCAGACAAGCTGCACACTATTGTTTCCCCTATCCTTACATAGCGCCTTTTGCTCACTGGTGATCTTGCCACCAGTGGAGAAGTTGGAATAGAGAGTTAGCTACTGTGCGTACCCGTTGGCTTCTTCATCGACAGGTGTTACAAGCGATTTCGACTAATTATAGCTTCCGCAACTGCTGGCGTTGCCAAGAGACGACTGTGTCTGTCTGGTTAAATGTATAGAACCGAATACCCCGAATATTATATTCCGGACGATCTGCATATGGAACTAGTTCTACAAGAAGGTCGTCAGGTTCGTACGTTCCCCTTGCAAACAATAGTTCTCGAAGGAATCCTGTGATACCTGTCGTCTTCCGCAGGAAATCGAGAGGTTTTGCGATCCCCCACAGTCGGCTCAGTTTCATCAATTCCCAGTACTGCATCTTGCCTGGAATCCCGATCACGACGGGTAGATCGATGCCTCGATTACGAGCCTCCTCAAGCCACGTGATAATTGCGCTAGCGTCGAAACAGAGCTGGGTAACAATGTAGGTAGCATACTCCGACTTTTTTACCATCGCATTGATTAGTTCCTCTTGATCTATCTCTTTGTGACCAGTCGGATAGCCACCTATGCCGATTTCTTCAAATTCATATCCAAGTTCATCGATGGCGAGTAGTAAGTCGTATGCAGACTCGAATTCCCCAACCGGTTCGTCTCGATCTCCACCAATAACGAAGATGTTCGACACCTTTGCTGTGGACAATCTAGCGAGGATATCCTCAAGCTCTTCGTGATCAGTAATAAACCGTGCCCCAAGATGTGGTACCACCTGATAACCACGTTTTGCTGCGTACTCAGTTCGCTCGATAGTCGGCCAGATACCGTTCGGTGGCGCAAGGGTTACCGCTACTCTTTCGCCTTCGGGTACGTTCGACAGCGCGTTTTCAAATGTCTCAATTGAGTTCATATCAAGTGTCGCTGTCGAAATGAGCTCTCGATGTGTCTCTCGATGGTCAGAGGGCACGCTATGCGCCATGTTATATATTGTGTAAGCCAGATTACTTAGCAGTTCCTATCACTTTATCTTCGTTCTGTCTGGTTGATGAGCCGTCAGAGACGTTGAAACGAGACGCTTGTCCGAGTCGGTGCTTATAAGTAACACACCTCGAACGTAGGCGTATGAGTTATTATCAGCCCTCAATCCGTCGACCGACGCCGGATGATGTTCGCCGATACGCGTCCCGCCATGGAATGGAGATCACCGATAAAGAAGCAAATGATTTTGCTGATCTCATCGGGGCGAAGCTAGGGGTCCTCGAACAGCTGGAAACGTTGCCTGTCGAAGATCCCGGCGTTAGTTCTGACCACTCAACACGAAAGATGGGCTACCGGCCCGGAAACTCGGAAGATCCCTGTAATGCCTTTGTTCGTCGATGTCTCGTTAAGGGTGCTGACTCGGGACCGCTTGACGGATACGATGTCGGTGTCAAAGATAATATTGCCGTCGGAGGAATCGAACTCACCAGCGGTTCAAAAGCCTTCGAAGGATACGTACCGTCATTCGATGCGACCGTCGTGACGCGCTTACTGTCTGCTGGCGCTAATGTAACGGGGAAGACGAATCTCGATGAGATGGCTGTCTCCGGGAGTGGTGAACCCACCGCGACAGGTCCAATCCTGAACCCACAGAGCACCCAGCATCTTGCTGGTGGCTCATCGGGCGGGTCAGCGGCTGCCGTCGTCGAAGAAGCTGTCGACATTGCTCTTGGTACAGATCAAGCTGGTTCGATACGGACACCAGCAGCTTGGTGTGGATGTGTCGGCCACAAACCAACGTTCAGTCTTGTTCCCTACACGGGTTGTTTACCTGGCGGCCCGACCTATGATCACGTTGGACCGATGGCTCGCACGGTGGAGGACTGTGCCAAGACACTCTCAGTTATCGCTGGCCCGGACGGACGAGATCCTCGACAACCGAATCATCGGGCAGGAACCCTGGATTTCGCCCACACAGAAACTATCGATTACACTACGAACCTCGACGCCGAGCCGTCATCGTTTACCATAGGCATTCTGGAAGAAGGGTTCGGCCTTGAACACAGCGAAGCCGTCGTTGACGAGACTGTTCAAGCCTCGCTTGAAGCCTTCTCCGCATCTGGAGCAGATATAACAGACGTATCCGTTCCCTGGCATCACGATGGCGTCCTCGTGTGGCTTGGCGTAGCGTGGACCGAAAGTGCCACACTCCTACGCGACAACGGCCAGGGACAATACATGGACGGTCAATACCATCCACAGTATCTGCGGGCCGTTGAATCGGCCCTAGAAACACGAATCGATGAATTTGCACCGACCATTCGGCTTAAAATTCTGCTGGGTGAGTACTTGCGGAGCGAGTATGGTGGTTACTATCATGCAAAAGCCCAGAATCTCCGTCATCAACTCCGGGCAGCGTACGATGATGCACTTGCAGAGTGTGACGTCTTGGCAATGCCGACGACACCAACGACCGCGTTCGAGGTTGAAGATAACTTGACGAGAAAAGAGCTAGTGGATCGAGCTCAAGGTAAAATGGGTCGAACTCGAAATACGATGCCGTTCAATATGACCGGACATCCGGCGATAACGGTTCCTTGCGGGTTCGATGATGAAGGGCTACCCGTTGGGATGATGCTCGTTGGGGACCGGTTCGATGACAGCACCGTTCTCGCGGCAGCAAGTGCGTTCGAGCGGTCAGTCAGTGTATGACCCTCGAACTCTCTCCGAGTGCTTGAGTATCGATACATTCATCAGTGCTTGTATGCTAGTTGTTGTCATGACAACTATTCAGTGGCGTGAGCGCAATTCGCTCGCCTGTACACCATTACACGATGTAGCACTCAAATGTCTGAGTGCTGGCATAGAAGCTACCCATCCAAAAAAGCGAGTCGAAGAAGCGGTTTCTGTGAGGGACGGAAAGTTACTAGTGACAACCGTCGATGAAACGTGTGATGAATTCGATATCCAATCTTATAATAATATTTTTGTACTTGGTGGTGGCAATGCAGCGGGCCATTTTGCGAGTGCACTTGAAAAAGTACTTGATTCGTATCTCGATGACGGTATCGTCGTGACGGATGATCCTACTGACACCTGTTATGTGGAAACACTCGCTGGCAGCCATCCAGTTCCAGACAAGACAGGTATTGAAAGCACACGCAAGCTGCTTGAATTCGCAGACGATGCAACCGAGAACGATTTAGTGATTGCACCTATCACAGGCGGTGGGAGCGCTCTACTAGCAGCACCCGCAGCAAATCTGACGCTCGCTGATCTACAGTCGGTGACAACTGATCTCCTCGCATGTGGTGCGGCAATTGATGAAATCAATGCTGTTAGAAAACACTGCTCGGCGATCAAAGGTGGGCAACTCGCTCGCACTGCTGCCCCAGCTACTGTCGTCACCCTGATTATCAGCGACGTCATTCGCGATGATCTCAGTGTCATTGCCAGCGGACCAACCGTACCAGATCCGTCAACGTACGGTGACGCTCTTGACGTTTTAGAACGTTATAACATCGACACTCCCTCAGCAATTAGATCCCACCTCAAGGCTGGAGCCGCTGGAGAGTACCCAGAGACACCAGATTCGAATAATCCAGTGTTCAATACAACGTGTTCATACATTATCGGCAATAACCGTACTGCGCTCAATACAGCCGCCGCAGTTGCAGCTGACCAGGGTTACACACCGACGATCATCTCTTCGAGTGTGCGTGGGGAGGCTAGCCAGTCGGCTCTCACTCACGTTGCAATCTCGGAAGAATGCCTTGATTATGGATCACCAGTCGAGCCACCGGCGGCAATCCTTTCTGGGGGAGAGACAACGGTCACACTTACTGACGATCACGGAAAAGGTGGACCGAATCAGGAGTTCGTCCTCAGCGCTGGGCTTGCACTTGAGGATGAAAATATCGTCGTTGCGAGCGTTGATACAGATGGTATTGATGGTTCAACTGACGCTGCGGGCGCAATTGCTGATACCACAACGATCCCTGCAGATGCAGGCTATCATGCTCTCGAAATGAACGACGTATATCCTGTGTTGAATGAGGCAGATGCGTTGTTGCGTACAGGCCCATCAGGGACGAACGTGAATGATCTACGAGTGTTCGTCATCGGCTCATGATCCACACAGATCGATACTGTAGACTGATAGCCATTTAGCTAAAGCAGTATACGCAATGGTGTGGTGCTCGAATCGTTATCTGCGATCGGCCCGTTCGTCCGATACGATGCTCTCTAACGCATCACGATGAAACTTGACCGCCTTGTCTCTCCCAACAGGAGGATATCGGGGATTGGTGACGACCCCGGAAGAATCCACAGCACTTTCGGCAATGGCAGCCACCCGATGCACCGGCTGGATTTTCGGATAGGACCTGACGGCTCTGTATCCCTCTCTGAATGCCTGCCGGAGGGGATTGGAATCCTCGACGTACCAATCGGCCACGAGGTACTCCGACTTTGCCACCGAGAGTGCTGGTGGGGCAGCGAGGGGCGCTTCCCAGTCGAGTACGGCCGTGACCGAGCTGTCTGCAATAATCGCGTTGCCGGGACGAAAGTCCCAGGGGAACAGCCGCGCGGTGGGAGCTTCTTCAGTCGATAGGCACTCAAACAATGCCAGTACGTCATCGCGTACCGAATCGAATGCGTCCGGAAGCCGTTCGACAGCGCTGAGCCCATATTGCCGGAACCACGACGACCAATCGCTGTGGCCCGGTGTGAACCCCTCGTCTGAGATTGCGAGCCGTCCGTAACCATCGAACTCGAACGCATCGTGCAACTGGGCAAGCGCTTTACCGAACCAGTAAGCGAGTTCGCGTCGCGTCTCCGTCTCGACTTCCGTGAACCGTTCGTGAAGATCAGACCCAGCCACATATGCCGTAAGCATGTATGCGACGCCGTCATGCGTTCCGGCCGCAACCACTGGTGGTACGGGAACGAACGTCCGCTCTCTGATCTCCCCAAGCAATGCTGCCTCCGTTTGAAGCCACGCCGCCTCTTCACAAACCTGAATCACGACTGGGCCGCGCACAGCAAATTTTGCGACTGCGGTCCGCTTGCGGTTGCCGCGATGAATCGGTTCGACGGTGTGAGCTGGTTCATCAAGCCTCGAGAGCGCAGCGTCGCCTGCGGCGCGAAGGGGATCGGCCTCGAACACATCCTCCAGCACTGTGTTACTCATGGTCCACCCCGAAGGTTGATACGTCGCTCAGTGACTCGGGACCGTATGTGGGCTCGTTTCCACCGATAGTAGTCTCTCTCCCCAGTAACGATGCGACGAGTCCAACGCCCTCCACCCCAGCAACATCGTCTTTCAGCGAGTTACCAATAGAGCGTGTACCGTCAGGTACGGTACCAGAGTCATTGAGCATCTGCCCCTTTGTGGTAGGCTGAGCGTTCCGCGTGGCAACCCGCATGGACCCCGTTCCGTGAGAATCAACTGGGTTATCGTAGTGCAGCGGCTTGCATGATTCCTGCCAGAAGTCGTTTGTCGTACCAAAGAAGCTCTCACTAGACCGCTCGAAAACACGTTTAGACATCGTCTGAGCATCATGCGTATGGCGATAGGGCACTCCAGCGATGTCAAGCAGTACGGCGTCGAAGTTCGGCACGCTCAGTAGTTGGTTTAGGCGATTAAAAACCCCGCGACAACGGTAAGCATCGTGTTTAGTTTAGCGAGTTCCACCAGCCGGGGAAGGCTTGGAGCCACGTTTCTTCTGTCCTCGGTTACACGTGGCTGAAAATATTGCTAAACACGACCACGGTAAGGCGGGTAAAATTATTCAGGTTGATATTGGTGCCCACAACTTACGCAGGTGGTGAGTATGAATTCCTTGAAGATACAGCGAATGAGGCTCGGTAATCGCTCCTCGGAACTGAGTGAGGAACGCGGCGACTGAGTAGCTCTACTGGCTTGCCGTCCTACAAAAGACACAATCGGGATTTGAAATTTGGACATAGCCCGACTCTATTTATTTTATCGGCTCACCGACTACTGGATATGATTCACAACGTGCGTGTTCTCCAGGACGATTTCGTACCGGAGGACGTGAGACATCGGGGAGCAGAAGTGAACCATCTCTCGGATACGCTTTGCCCGTCTGTCGTGGGTGATCGTCCTGCTCCATCGGTTCTGTACGGTCCATCCGGGGCGGGCAAGACCTCCAGCTCGAAACACACTCTCAGGCAGCTCCGACCATCTCGTATTCTCCGGGATGTCGCCACTGGTGACCGTACAGGCGACATTGCCGGACGATAGAACGATACTATGTGTCCGTGCCATGAACGCCGTCGGCCATCGCTATCGAGACTGCTGTGATTGACGACCCGAGAAGCCGGGGTTCGAGTGTTTCAGTACCGCTCATAGTACCGATCCTGGATTTTCACTAGAACCCCCATCAATAGCGAGAAGACGACTACAGCCAGCGCGATTTGCAGCCAGTGAGATATCCCAAGCGCCGTCACGCCGAACAGGATACTCAGCGGCGTGTATAGCACCAGCAACTGCAGCGACAGCGATACGACGATAGCGAGTATGAGCCACCGGTTGTTCGACAGGAATCCGAGCCCGTACCGCCACCTGATGGCCGCGATACGGGCAATCGCCATGAACACGAACGCCGTGAATACGATCGTCTGTGCCAACACCAGATCGCCGTGGATCTGGTTGTGATAGTAGAACAACGGTAAAAGCGTCACGGTAAGGAGTACCGCAATCCCCCCGATCGAAGAGAGAATCCGGTCCGTGATGACGCCCTCGTCGGGCGGCCGGGGTGGTCGATCCATGATATCCTCAGCCTCCGGATCGACGCCCATCGTCAGTGCCGGAATGCCGTCCGTGACGACGTTGATCCAGAGGAACATGATCGGCGTCATCACGAGTCCAGCCCCGGTCATGATTCCTGAAAAGAGCAGCAAGATGTGGCCGCTGTTCGCCGAGAGCAGGTAATTGACGAACTTGCGTACGTTGTCGAAGATCCGTCTCCCCTGTCGGACGGCATCGCGGATCGTGGCAAAGTTGTCGTCGAGCAAGACGATGTCAGAGGCCTGTTCGGTCACGTCCGTTCCTCGGATACCCATGGCGATGCCGACGTCAGCGTTCTTGACGGCGGGGGCGTCGTTGACGCCGTCTCCTGTCATCGCCACTGTGTGTCCCTTCTCCTGAAGTGTTTGCAGGATCCGCGTCTTGTGTTTGGGGGACGTCCGCGCAAAGATGTCGACGCTCTCGACGACGGCTGCCAGTTCTTCGTCGCTCATTTCTTCGAGTTCCGGACCTGTTATCACCCGGTTTGCTTCAAGTCCAATCTCCTCGCCGACCGCGCGCGCGGTCGTGGCGTTGTCCCCGGTAATCATCACGACCTCGATTCTCGCGTCCAGACAGCCAGCGAGTGCGTCGCGAACTTCCGGGCGTGGCGGATCGAGCATTCCCTGCAGTCCCAGAAACACCATATCGTCTTCCAGGTTTTCGCTTGCCTCGCGGGGTGTATCGGGACGGAATGAAAACGCCATCATCCGGAGTGCATCCTCCGCGAACTCCTCGTTTTGTGCTCGGATTTCGTCACGGCGTTGCTCCGTCAGGTCGACGACTTCGCCGTCAACCAGTTCCCGTGTACAGCGTTCGAGAATAATTTCGGGTGCCCCCTTCATGTACGCAACCTGGCCGCCATCTGGTGTTTCGTGGAGTGTCGTCATCCGCTTGCGATCCGACGTGAACTCGACTTCGCCGATCCGGGGATACTGTTCGGCGACTGTTTCGTGCTCGAGTCCAGCTTTCTGGGCAGCGACGAACAGGGGAATCTCGGTTGGATCACCGAGGTACTTGTACCCCTCTCCGCCATCCTCTCCGTCCACCGTATCGCCTTTGCCGAGTCGGACGTTGTTACACAGCATCCCACACCGGAGGAGTGGTATGACCTCCTCCTGGTCGACTGGTTCACTGTCCCGTCGAAATTCCCCGTCGGTGTTGTGTCCGGTTCCCGTCACTTCGTACGTCTCCTTACCGACGGTGAGACGCGTTACTGTCATTTCCTCCTCGGTCAGTGTCCCGGTCTTGTCCGTGCAGATGACGTCGACAGACCCTAGCGCCTCAACGATGGGCAACCGCCGTACGAGCGCGTTCTGCTCGGCCATCCGCCGGGCGCCGATCGCGAGCGACAGTGTCACGACTGCTGGCAGTCCTTCGGGAACTGCAGATACGGCGACAGCAACAGCAGTCAGAAATACCTGGATCGGGTCGGTGTCACCGATCACGAGTTCGGCCACGCTGATGGCCGCGACGACGCCAACGACGGCGGCCGCGATGAACTTGCCGAGGCGATCCAGTTCGGTCTGAAAGGGTGTGTCCCGCTCTTCGGCCTCTTTGAGTGCTGTTGCAATCTGTCCAATTTCGGTATCGTGACCCGTCCCGACGATGACGGCCGTTCCCGATCCGCGTTCGACGACGGTGTCTTTATGAATCATGTTGTCCCGTTCGGCAAGTGAGACAGATGTGTCGAGCACTCCTGGGTCCTTTGAGACGCTAATACTCTCACCAGTGAGTGCCGATTCGTCGAGGCTGAGATTTGACGCTTCGACGAGGCGACCGTCCGCGGGCACGATGTCTCCTGACTCGATTGATAAGACGTCACCAGGAACGAGCGTTCTCGTGTCGACTTCAGAAAGTCCACCGTCCCGACGGACGATCGTCTCGGTCGAAGCCATCTCCTTTAGTTCCTGGATACTTTGCTCCGCGCGGTAGTCCTGCAAGAATCCAAACAGCGTGATGAACACGACGATGCCGGCGATGACGCCGGCGTCGAGCGTTTCGCCGATTGCCGCCATCACTGCCGCCGCGACAATCAATACCCAGATAAGCACCGATTTGTATTGCTCGAGGAAGATCTCAAGGCGAGAGGTCCCCTCTTCAGCCTCAATCTCGTTCGGACCGACCTGTTCGAGCCGTGTTGCCGCTTCCTCACTTGAAAGGCCCTCACTCGATGTATCCAGTGTCTCGTATATCTTGTCGAGTTTCTTGGCATGCCACGGTCGATCCCCGTCCCCCTCAAAGCCGCTCATGATAGATCAACAGTTCTCCCCATCGTCCATGACTGCCGCAACAACCCTGATAATACTACCATTGTGATTTTTGTTATTGATAGTCTGATTTACATTGTCGTGTTTCGAGAATGTAAAACCGGTGTGAGCCGGTAGTACGGTCTGATGTCTGTGATTTTAAAATCAACAGACGGCCCGGTAGCAAAAGATATTGAGTCAGGAAATTTCAATTCTACTTACTCCGATGCGGGTGAATTATACTCGCTGCTCGACGCAGTCGACAGCGAGTTCATTGCCGACAAGTTCGATATCGACAAGAACAACGAGAAACACGACTTCGACATTCACCTCAAAGTCGCCGTCTGCGAAGGCTTTGATCCATTGAGCTTCTTCGTTGAACGTGCGGACAAAATTGAGACTGACAAACAACCGAAGCGAGGGCTATTCGGATTCTCCGGGTACACGAATGGCCGCGACTACCGTGCTGTCGTTCGCTTCCTTTTTCTACTCGTGGTCTCGCCACGGTTGATGCAATACAGGTCGGGATCACCCGCTCAGTGGTCGTCTCTGACGAGTTTGTCGGTGACGGCTAGCAACCCTACGAGATCGACACAGGTGGTAGTGGAGTTGACTCCTCTGCTCCGCATGCAGACGGTGACCACTAAGCACCCGCTTGGTACAACTGCGACAGAGGGCAGGCACACGAGCGTCCGCAGTTCGATCATCTCGTACAGTACAATCTCTCTTCGTGTCTCGAAGGTAGCCCTGATCTCCGCTGAAAACATATAAAACGACCATAACGAATTCAACGAATGGAATTAGCAAAATGAACGAAATGAATAGATTGAGCTCATTCTCGGAAACGAATTTGCTATTATGAGTGTCCTGTATTGCGCGATATAACGAACAAAACGAACAAAACGAATTAAACGAATTAAATGAACGAAGCGACTACTTGATTAAACGAGCAAAACGAACAATTGATTTTAATACCGTGGTATTCTTCTCATCGAGTAAAACACCCTCACCGAACAAAACGAATAGAACTAATAAAACGAACGCAATGAACAAAACGAGATAAACGAAAATGACGGGCGCAAACACTGCACGAATCACCGTGGCGAATCAGAAGGGCGGCGCTGGGAAGACGACTGACGTCATTCACACAGGGGGAGCGCTAGCCGCTCGGGGCTACGACGTCCTCCTCGTCGACATCGACTATCACGGGGGGCTCACCTGCTCTCTCGGGTACGACGATTTGTACTACGATACTGACCGTACAACACTGTTCGACGTCCTCGACTTCGACCAGATGGATTCGGTGAACGACATCGTCGTCGAGCACGAGGAATTCGACATCCTCCCCGCAAGCGAAAAGCTCGCGAACAACAAGAATATCCAGACGTTGCTTGAAGCACCAAAGAGCAGAGAACGGTTGGGGATGACTTTCGACGAACTCGACAGGGACTATGACTACATCATCGTCGACACTCCCCCATCTCTGAACGTTCTCACTGATAATGCACTCGTCGCGACTGGTAACGTCGTCATTCCTGTCATTCCCGAGAAGCTCAACGCCAACAGCCTCCAGATTTTTGCCAAGCAGCTGAGATCTCTCGAACAGGCGTATGGTGACATCAATCGGCTCGCGATCGTCTGCAATCGTGTCGAGCAGAACGCCGAGCACCGCGACACCATCCAGGAGATTAAGTCGGCGTATTCGCTCCCAGTGTTTGAGATACCAAAGCGGACTGATCTCTCCCAGTCGATTGGTGACGGTGTATCCGTCTTCGGCTTTGGTAAGGAGAATCAGCGCGTTGAGGATGCACGCGATCTATTCAACGAACTTGCCGACCTGTTCGACGAGACGTTTGAGACGACCGCACCTCAGGGGGTGAAGGCATGAGCGACGGCTGGGGCGATGCCTCCGGCATCGAGGGCAACTACGAAGAGGAGGACGATGAGGTCGCCTCTGGCGACACGAGTGAGATAGGTGACATGGTGGAAACCACCTCGTCGGCTGAAACGACCGAACCGAGTGAAACGAACAAAACGACCGAATCGAGTGAAACGATCGAACCGAACAAAACGAAAACAAATATCAAGGACGAGTGGAACGGGCGAACGATCTACATCCCCGACAACGTCCTGGACGAAATGGAGGATATCTACCTCGAGTCCCAGCTAACGCTCCGAAAGGCGGGCCAGGACGAGTTCAAAAAAAACCGCCACTTCTACCCGCTACTCGTTCAGTTCGGTGTCGAGGCGCTCTCTGATGCCGATGCTGAGGAAATCCAGACACGACTTTCGGAACTCGACGACGGGTAAGCTAGCACACGACTTTAGGTGAAAGTAGGCGCTAAGCCCCCTTCCTTGGCGAACGCCGACCGAACGGGGGCGTGAGCAGGGAGGGGATATAGTATTCACAAGAGCGACGTTCTTGTGCAGCCCATCAGAAACGCTACGCGTTTCTGAGGACGTCTCCAGAATTCTTCGATTTCTGATGTGCGAACGAGACGCTCTGGGTCTCGAACTACTTGATCCCGAGGTGTTTGACTCGATGACACTGAATCGTCAATTAGTACGAATAGGTGGCGGCAACATATATCTGCCCAGCACCGGCGATTATGAGCACTACCCCCGCAATCCGGATCGCGATATCGTTGTACTTCGCTAACCGACCGGCGCTCAGCCCCTGCCCGACTGCTGTGGCGACGGTTACTCCCAGCATAAGCACTCCGAATGTCACCGTGTACGCACCAAGAACGGTTATTGTTGCACCCATCGACATCGTCAGCGAATCGATGACGACCGACAGGAACAGCGGCAACACACACGCTGTCGCTGCGAGGGCATACGCCGCACCGAATAGCCCAAAGCTCAGCACTGAAGCCCCACGTTCAGGAAGGTCCACGTGCATCGAAAATCCTCCGGCATACACGATGTATGCACCGAGGAGGAGCAGACTGACACCGACCATCGGCTCGATGATCGGGAGCAGTTGCTCGAGCACCGCTCCGGCCCCCACCGCAACGGCTGTCAACACACCGAATGTGACGAACACGCCGACTGTTGCTGCCCCGCCCCGAACGAGGGCTCCAGCCAGCGGGGCGGTGTCGGCGTCGACGGCTGCAACGTAGTAGGCGACATACCCCGGTAATAGCGCGTACGCACAGGGTGCAAAGAACGTCAAGATCGCAGCCCCGACGGCAAACGACGCCGTACCGGTAATGTCTACACTCATTCGTCGATCAGTCGCGTGCGTCGTCGATTAACTCGAGAATTTCCGTCTCTGATTTGAATCCACCACCATCGTACACGAGTCTGTTTTCTCGATCGAAGACGACAGTATAGGGCGTTCCGTTTGCGTTCACCGCCCTCGTCAAATCAAGTTCGTCGTCGTGAGCAAGTTGCCAGTTACCGCCATGGTCGTCCCACCACTCTGCCACACCCTCGACATCGATCGTATGACCGATCGGCTCGTTCGTGACAGAAATGAACTGCACGCTATCACCGACTTCGTCCGAGGCGGCCCGCAACTCGGGCATCATTCGCTGACAGGCACCACACGTCGTAGCGAACAGCTCGACGTAATTCACCTGGCCTGCTGTCGGAACCGTTATCGAGTCGGGATCGCTGCCAGCAGCGTCGATCCCGGGAAGCGCGAACCGGTGTTCGAACGCTTCTGAATCGTCGTCGGTCAGAGAGATGTCGGTAAGTGCGTACGTAGCTCCACCACCGACGACGGCAACCCCGGCAGCCCCGGCGAGGAGATCACGTCGGCGCATGGTTACCACCGCTCGATGAGCGTGTTCACGTCATCGAGAACGGTTGCCGGGTCCGGTGGCTCGCCATGGTAGGTGCGTTCTACGTATCCGTCTTTGTTCACCAGCAAAATCAGGTTTTGATGCAGATAGAACATGTGGTCGACCATGTGGTCGTCCTCGAACTGTTCTTCACGTTCTTCCTCAGTGAGGTATTCATACCACACGCCAAACGTGTCGCTGACGACCTCCTCGGTGCGTGCTTCGCTTTCGGGCCGTAGAAAGTGCCAGTTGTCGGCATCGAGATCGATTCCGCTGGACTCCGCATACTCGTCGAAAAACAACTCTTCGGTGTCGTTTTCGGGGTCAAACGTGTATTCGAGCAGTGCAATCTCGTCTGAGAATCCGTTTTCGGCTGCCTCAGCCTGCACCTGCACTAAATTCGATGTGAGTGCGGGGCAATCACCCATACAGTTTGTAAAGACGAACGTTAGCACCGTGTGTCGATCTCCCACAAAATCGTGGGGGGACACCTCTTCGGCCGTGACGACGTCCGGGACATCCACGTCGGGGACTTCGTCGCCGTACACTGGGAAGTCGATGTCTCCGTCCTGGAGACTTTCGTCACCCTCCGGTTCGTCGAGAACGACAGTTGCATCACCTACGTCTGATCCAGACAACCCATCGAGACAGCCAGCAATCGAACCAATCAGGGCTACACCGGCACCCGCAATCGCACTGCGACGGCTCAACCGCTCCGTGCGTGAACACTGTTCCCGTTCACAAGACGGATCCGCTGTATTCATTGTCAGTATACCCTCTATGGGTTCTGCTGTCTAAACGCGTCTGGTTCGATCGTTGAATTACACGTTCAAAATCAGGCGCTAAGGCCCCGTCCTCAAGGAGCAACGCAGGGAGCGAAGCGACCGAGTAGCGCAGTAGGGCGGGGATACAGCGCCGTCATCGTCTTACATACACCCTGCAACGACCGGCCCACAGGCCCACCGACACGTTCATTAGTGCAGACAATGTATCAACATCGTACATGGAACAGTTCACAATCAACGGCCACGAAGTCGTGGACGCCGACGTGAAAGCCACCGGCAACGGCGCTCACGTCTACGTCCCGAAACGCTGGCGTGGCGCGGACGTGAAAGTCATCCGTACTTCTGACCCCGACGACGAATAAATGAACTACAACTACAGGTATCGGCTAAACCCGTCCGACGACCTCCGCGAACGGTTAGCCTGGACTGTCGATACCTGTAGGCAAGTCTACAACCATTTTCTCCACCGGCTCAACCGACACGATGATA
>LFCJ01000259.1_pt1 | contig 31307 bp, 38 predicted proteins | sample 643141 | NCBI WGS metagenome assembly LFCJ01 (sample SAMN03766243, study PRJNA286221) | soda lake metagenome | biome: soda lake; feature: Kulunda steppe; material: water; isolation source: sample B1-Br-g2 brine of Lake Bitter-1 | place: Russia: Kulunda steppe | collected 2010-07
CCTCCTCTCAGCCCAAACGCAAATGCCGAAACCATGGCACCCCCTCCACCCAAGTTCCAGATCCACAACACCCCATCATCCACCAACACCACCTAGACGTCACAACAACCACCTTACACGTCAACCCCCTTTTCAGAGATGACTCAGAGGACCTCACTACCCCTCCTACTCAACCTCTGCCCCCCAGCAAGCCCACGTACAAGATACCTGAGACAAGACACTAACCACCCCACCGCGATCCCAGTTCTTCTACCTGAGTCTTCCAGTGGGCAAGAGAGAGCAATTTTAGTATGGCAATATAAAAGGAACAAGGCCCGAGCCACGCAGCCCATCACAGCCATAAACTTCATCTACAAGCACGAACTCAATTATAAGCTAATTGATCGCCACAAACTTTTCAAACCACACAGAAGAGTGGGCTCAAACAGCTCCCCACAAATTTTCCAGAAGCAGTATCACACCCACTGGGCCCCTATGACCATAGAAAAGTGGGCCATCCCCATTTTCACCGCGTCTGGCTTTAAGAAAGCCTCTGTGACTGCCACAAAACGCTTTGATATTCATTGTGCTTGCTGTGAGATCTGCTCTGATTGGAAAGGAAAGGAGTCCCTAGCAGAACCCTTTGAAGATATTAATGTCTGCGATGTCTGCAACTGCACTTATCACTGGTCCTGCCTCCTAAGACTTGGCTGCTACAAAGACGAGGACCGGGAATCCATTAAAAAAGATGAAACCTGGGCCTGCCCGGCTTGTGCTTGCCTAACTGATTCAGAGAGGAAGTCCTGGCATCACTTTGCTGGAAACGAGGAATTAAAAGTGGTGACCTGGGACCCCACCTGGGAACCAGAGGAAATGACCATCCATGCAGATTTTGAACAAAAAGTTCAAGAGTACCTGTTGAACAAAGACCCTGGCCCAAATCTCTCTTCTCCCACAGCAGACACCAGCCTAGACAATGACACACCAAGGTTTTTCAAAGGATGACTCATCTGATAACCCATGGCACCAAAAAAGCGATTACATTCTGAGAAACAAAGTGACCTTTGATTTCCATCAAACCAACCCACAGCTGGACATCCAGCCCACGAGTCATTGCAAGTGCTGGGTTCAGAGCAGAGAAGAGACCAGGCGCTCTCTTGAGCATTCTCCTCACCTTCAAACCAATTAGGAGAGGTCTGCTGGCTTTTTTGCCCGCAACCCTCCTGATCCTCACTGACTGCTTTCTTCTTTTCTGGTGATGGGGCTTTTCTTCCCAAGTGGGTCTCCAAAGAAAAAGCCTGGCAAAGAGGGAGGGATGTTCCTGACTAAAATTTCTTTCTAAGAGAGCACACAAACAGTCTTGGCAGTGAAGAAGAACGTGCACCTCATTTTGCACAGCAGCACATGTGCTCAAGAGCAACTGTAGCACAGGCCGCCCAGGAGATGCTGCCATTACAAGGATTACAAGGATAGGAGATCTTGGGCAGGATCCTTAACATGAATTTATAAAAAGTCTTATCTTTATAATGTTATATCATGGTCACAGCACACGAGTATGCAGTAAAGTACCGTGTGCGATAGTTTAGGTTAGGTTACATAGCTGTATCCGCCGAACGAGGGCAGCTTAGCTGAAGCCTCAAAGGCCTGCAACCTGAACCAAAACTATAAAAGAGCTCATAGCTGAAGAGAGGTAAGCTTACATAGCTGTATCCGCCAAACGAGGGCACCTAAGCTGAAGCCTCAAAGGCCTGCAACCTGAACCAAAACTAGAAAGGCGCTAATAGCAGAAGTTAGCGTCTGAAAGCCAGAGGTCTTTGGTGAATAGCAAGAGAAAAACCTGAAGACACTGGAAGGGAATTCAAAAAACAAAGACGCTCTTAGGGAGTTCGCAAGCACGCAGCTGTTCAACAAAAGACCTCTGGCTTTCAGACACTACCTTTCTTCAGCTATGAGCGTTTTGGTCAGGTTGCAGGTCTTTTAGACTTCTGCTAAGCTGCCCTCGTTCAGCAGGTTTAATGGTTACAAGGGCTACAAGAAAAGCTTAAGTCAAGAAGTGCAACTGCTAGCCTTCGGCGGATACAACTATGTTACCCAACCTAATCTAACCTCAAAAAAGTGCAACTGCTAGCCTTCAGCGGATACAACTATGTAACCTAACCTAATCTAACTTCAATGAGCCGCACGCATAACTCTTAAGAGATGAAGGAACACACATTTTGCGATGTGGTGCACTCGATCAGCTTGTCGCACTGAAGGCCCTTGCCTGGCTGCCTTCACAAGCCTCAAACACTTTGCAGCGCCCCAGGCTTGCTCTTAAAATCTCTTGCAAGCCTCCAATGGTCCAATTGGGGCCTGCTGGTCCTGTTTGTTGCAAGTCTTACAAGATCCATGTAAGGCTCCTGGAAAATAGAGTGCTTTCAAGAATTCAAATAACAGAAGTAAAACGATGTGATCCAATCCAAAATCTGTCTTAGACAGGCTTGAAGACGTAGGTTTGCGTCTTTAAGGTCGCTGCCGTAAGACTCACCTTGTTGCACCCACCATTGGATTCATTTGTGTCAGCACCCACATGCATGTGTCATATGATCAGCACTCAGTCATCCATACAGTGCATTGAGTCCAATAGAGAATAGTGCAAATGACTTGTCAAATGAAATCGGCTTTGCGCAGGCTGCCAAGCCTGGGGAGGCAGCTGTGCTAGTCTCGACATTGATGCAAGTAGAAGCATTGTCATAGTGTACTACGACAAGATCTACTCGCATGCTTCTTGTGGGCTCGCACGGAACTTGCGAAAAGGCTCGACCGATTGCATTTGATTCTTTGTAGCTTCTTGGAGGTATTCTTGGTGAGAGGACTAGGTGCCCGGGCGCAGCTACCACGGGTACGCCTGTGGAGCTTCAACTGCTGTATAACAAACAGGCAACGCCCTCTGCATATAGATGGGGATATATTACAATCATCTGTACTGGCCATTTCTTCAGTCGTCAGAGCTTAAATCAGAGCTGCACTTACTAGCTGCAGACCGATAACACCCGAGAAGTCAGTGCGGCGAAATTCACGGATGCAAATGAATTTAATATTTTCTTATTTGAAGCCCCGGGTGTTTGCCCTCGCAGAGGAATCATAATGGAATATCTTGTTGGGCCGCAAGTTTCAATTTTGATTAATAGAAGTCTACAGGTCTAGGTAATCTCGTGCAGTATCCTAACACTCAAATTCCTCTCAAGCAAGGCGTTGGTATCTACTTCTGTCCTTACACGGCGGGGTAGCTATTCCAAGAAGGCTTTGCAAGGCTTGACACCATAGACCACAGACCCAGACAAAACGCGGAACGCAGAGCAGGTGTGGGACCGCAAAACAACTGTGCAATGGGAGATGCCGTCAGGGCATCATCCAGCGTGTCTGACCTTAAACAATACCACTGGCGCTGACCCGTGTGCTTGGCAGCCGGCTGACGCAAGCACCTGCCCGGCTCTCTGGCCGGCTGTCTGTAGGCATCCCGTATTCACCTTCACAGCTGCTGCCCCCAGACACACAGCACACCTTCAAACACAGCGCAGACAGCATCTCAGAACGTGATTCTTCCGAAGATGATCTGGAGATTGTACGCGTGCATCTGCAATGTGTAGAGCTCTGTCTTTGCAGTGTGCAACAGCTTTTTGACAGGACTTCACAAGACCATGCATGCCTGTGCAGTCAAACAAGTGCACCAGTTAATTGTGCTTGTGTCAGGCTTATCTGACTGCAGACTCTAACCTGTCCGCCTGCAGCTGAGCCACTGGCACTGGCAAAGCGGCCTTGCCGCACGAACCTGCAAGTCCAAGAGGCCCTGACGCACAAGGAGGGGCGTGTGCCAAGGTGGCGGCATGAAGTTTAGCAAAGTGTTGCAGCAAACTGTGACGGAGCTGCCAGAGCTAAATGATATGTTCCTGCGGTACAAGGAGCTGAAGAAGCAGCTGAAGAGCATCCCACGGAAAGAGGAGCACAAAGGAGGTGTGTGGGGGGGGTGCGCACCGATTGTGCATGCTTTTGTGCATTCAAGGTGTGCATACAAGTGGCCGCTCTGACCCTCTCACACGCCAGTGGCCTCAATACCTCAGTTCTGTGTGCGACATGGGTAAGGTAAATTGAAAGGCATACTAATTTAGAGCTTGTGCAGGCTCAGGCAATGCCTTGGCATGCCCTCTCATGCCGTTTGATCAATGCAATTTTGAATTTCTATGCGTTTGATGCGCTTGCCAATTTGCACACGCTCGCCAATGCATGTACATACGCACATGCACGCATGTACACACATACACGCACACATACACGTACGCACACACACGCACGCATGCACACGCGCACGAGCATGCGCGCGCGCGGACGCACATACGCGTTCGTTTTCACGCAAGTCACATATACATGTGCGCGCACACGCACACGAGCATGCGCACATACACGGACACATACGCGCATGTCCACACTTGCACACAAATGCAACCATTAAGGCATAGTCCGCTGAGAGGACTCAGGCATCCATGCAATTGGGCAATTTTGCAAGTGCAGGAGCTGAGCATGCTGATGTTGAGAGTGCGCGCCTTGAGCAGCGAGAGGCGGAGGTGGGTCATCATTTTTGTGTGCTCTCCTCCAATTAATGTGCTTTGGGTTTCGTACCGATGCTATGTAGATAGTTGAAGGACAAGCAGCTCCGAAATTGTGCCTACCAACATGGGACGGAATTCGCGTAAAGCCTTTCAGCTTTGCTACTGCTGCTGCTGCTGCTGCTGCTGCTCCTTTCGTGGCTCCTCAGGCCTTGGTCATGCCTAGAGCTGCGTATCCATGTAAACATACACATATGCGCATGCCTTACACAGAGTTTTACAGGGAGGTGGGCCATGTTGTGTCGGGTGTTAGCAGGGGAGTCAGTGGGGGTGGGGGTTAGCAGGTGCATGTGGGCGAGCAGGTGGACTTGAGCAGCGTCTTAAGCAAGTTATTTTGCAAGTGCTGCTTTGCTGAGCCTTGCTGAGCAGGTCGTGTCAATCTTAGTTGCCAGGTCTATGGGCTGGTTCAATCTGTGGGCTGCTGTAAGAAAGCTCGAAAGGCACAGCGGCACTCCAAATGCCCCTAGGCTGGACCCTGCATGTGCAGGCCAAACCCAACAGCAAGCTGTCAACCGAGGAGCTCAAGTTCATCAGCACCCTGAACGAGGACCTGGGCAAGTGAGTGCTGTGAGCCAAGCGGGCTGACTGCCTATCTTGCCAGCCTGGCTGGCTGACCGAATGACTGCCTACCTTGCCAGTCTAACTGACTGACTGGGTTTCCAGTCTGGCTTTCTGAGCATGCCCTAGTTGACAATTTATTTGGGCTGCCAGCCCGGCAGAAAGCTAGGGTTGCGTGTGCCCCGGTGGTGCCTGACTGGCTGACATCCCTCCCTGCCGGTCTAGGCCTACCTGCCTGCTCTGCTCTACATGAGGGTGAGGCCAAAAGTTCGGTGCGCAAGGGGCTGCGCTTGAGGGCACGAGGCTTGGGGCGCACGCGTGCAGTGCTTTTGGGCGCAATAGAGCAATAGGCACCCAGCGACGGCAGCCCCTGCAGATGCCAGAGCAGCTGGAAGGCGCTTTTCAGGGCAGGAGCATATGTGCGTCTGCGGGTCTAAGTGCAATATGGTCACGTTCAACCAGGGCAGGAGCACATGTGCGCCTACGGACCTATGCCATATGGTCACATTCAACCAGGGCAGGAGCGTATGTGCGCCTGTGGGTCTAAATGCCATTCGGTCACGTTCGACCAGACCTCACTCCTACTGCCCGCAGGTTCAACCGCTTTTTCATGGAGCAAGAGGAGGAGGCGGTGATACAGCTGCAGGCGCTGACGGACGAGTTGGAGGCGCAGCAGGGGGTGGTAACTTCCATCCAGCTCAAGGAGCGGCTTGTGCAGGTGCGCACACACTTTGACCTGCCTTGGCGCAAAATGTGCGTTGGCACGGGCATGGTGTGGAGTCCTGTGCATCTACTCCACCACGAACCTCTTGCCACATGTGTGAGATGCACATGCTGGTGTGCTGCTCGTTTACATAAGTGAAGTGGGCGCCACTCACCTCCATCTGAGGCTGTAGAGCATGCTTCAACTAATGCTTCATCTGCCCTTAGTGTGGCTACACACAGTACTCCCATGGCTCATGCATCAAACATAGGAATCGGCACATACCGCTGGACGAGGCAATTCTATAGCACCATACAGCGATCTATAGCAATATAGCGCTATCTTTAGGCTGATATAGCGCTATCTTTCAGCTGCTACACCTGCCAAAACTCGTGCTTGCACCTAAAAGTTTGGCATCAGAATTGGAAGGGAGCTTCAGCACCCTGTACAATGCCCCTGTGCAAAAATTGAAAGTGGAAAAAATGTTTAAAATGTTGGGGCGGGGGGCCCCTAGTAACCAGATATATAGCGCTATATCTGGCCCAAACGTTAAGTTCCTTCTTGTATGCCTTAGTACCCCTGGGCCCCTCATTCCTCCATACCCCTTACACTTAACGCAGCTCTGGATACCCCCTTGAGATGCTGCCTAAAAATTATATAATTTTGACAGGTCGGCCCTTCAAATCAGGTGCATCGTGATCTGAAGATGCTTGTGATCCAAGGCGATTCCTAGCTGTCCACTCTCAACTGCTGATTGCTGCCCAGGGCTGATTGCTCTATTCTACTGTCTGCTCCTCAAGATCTTCAGCTGGTGCTGGTGCTGCTACTGCTCGCTGCGTGGCTGCTTGCATGGAGCTGCTTCCATGAAGATGAGTTGCAAGTCACAACTCAAGCGCAGGGCACTCCAGCTTGATGGAGGGGACCTCCTCCTTGATGATATGAATGGCCATGAGACACTAGAACTGCTTGCATTGGCAAAGCCCATTGAGAAGGACTTGATGTGCTGCTGCTTGTGCTCATTGAGGACTTGATGTGCTACTTCTTGGTCATGAGATGGACTTGATGTGCTACTTCTTGGTCATGAGATGGACTTGATGTGCTACTTCTTGGTCATGGGATGGACTTGATGTGCTACTTCTTGGTCACTGGCTTCATGAGAAGGACTTGATGTGCTACTTCTTGGTCATTGACTTCCCAACACAGTCTGCCTCCTCCTCGTTCTCCCTCTACCCCTTGGCGTGCTCCCTGGGGACTGCACAAACTTTTGATGCTCCCAGTGCTTGCCGCATGCAGTTGTGCCGCTGCATCGTTTGGGGGTTTGTGGGGCTGAGCTTAGAACATTTGCACTCCATCACACGGCCCCAATCTGGCTCAATTTTCAATGTGGACCCGTCAGACCACTTCCTAAGGGGACCTGTGGTGGTCCTCTTGATGAGGTCCACTTGGGTGGCACTACCCTGAACATGGGGCTGCATGCCATCCGTCCCTAATTTTCAATGCTCTGTCCCCATTTGTGATGCCTGCCAATTTGTTTTTAATTTTTTATGGTTCTCGGGTGTCCAGAGCTTAGCCCTCAGTGGCCCAGAGGTATATTTTTCAAGTTTTGATCTTGGCACACGCTATATCTTAAAACAAATTGTTCTGTAAGCAAACGCTGATCCCTGGTCATATGCTCGTGCACTGACACCATGCTCATGTGCCATCTGCTCACACACTGACACCATGCTATTGCGCGCAGTTCCACGGCTCCTGCGTCATGCTCATGCACTGGAGCCTTCTCAACTACGCGGCGGTGGCCAAGATCCTGAAGAAGCACGACAAGCGCACGGGCCTGCTGCTGCGCGCGCCCTGCCTGACCAATGTGCTGCAGCAGGTGGGGGGGCGTGCCTCTGTGTGCACGTGCGCTTGCATGCATGCCTGCTTTGCCTGGTCTCTGCGCCGTGCAAGGGATTCCATGTATGCATGCGCTTGCTGATCTCTGCGCTATGAGTGTTGGGCGGGTACGTGCGTGCACGTGCGTGTGTGGGTGCGAGCGTGTGTGTGAATGTTTATGCGTGTGCATGTGTGCATGCGCAGTGGGTGCGCGCATACTTGCCTTGATTTCCTCATTTCTGATTGCGCTGTAGAGGTGGTGTTGCATGGCAGTGGGCAGGCTCGTGCTGAGACTTGGATTCCTTTTCCTGAGCTTTGCGCGCTTGAACTGTTGTGTTGCATTCAGGTTGTGTCATTTGCCTGTTTTGTTTTCGAAAAGCGCGAATGATAAGGCAAGATTCAAAACGCGCTGGTTGTTTGACAAACGCATGCTTGTGAGCTTTGAGAGGAGGCAGAGGAGGGGTAGGCACTAACTGACGCCAGCTGACCCTCCCCCCTCCCCTCCCACCACCTGATTCGGCATACACACATTTCATAACGATGCTTTAGACTAGGTATTTCATGTGGGGCCACTCTTAAGGTGCAAAATAGAGCAAAACAGGTGCACTGGGCCCATTTGGGTCTTCAAAATCCGCGATTTAGCGTTTCACAGTCAGGCGAATGATTCGGCAAATCGCGCATTCGCAATTGATCTGAAATACGCAAATGACCCATCCCTTTGTGCGTCATAGGCGGTGCCGTCAAGCTGTGGCCAGCTGAATTGCTGCACTGTGTGCATACATGCCCAGCTATGCGTACAAGCAAATACTTGCATGCACACACACATATGATTGAACACGCACATGCACACACCCGTGCGCACACGCATGCACTTTCATGCACACACCAACACATGCAGCCCTTTAACAACACCAGCGTCATGAGCCGGCTTGTGAAGCGCGCGGAGGAGCAGCTGCGCAAGATTACACCCCCTCAGCTCGTGGGGCTGGCCCGGCGCGGCAGCAGCGCTGCGCAGCAGCAGCAGCAGCAGCAGCAGCAGCAGCAGCAGGGCAGTGGCCAGACGCAGGCCTGGAAGCAACCTGTGGGTGTGGGTGTGGCAGAGCCTGTGGCAAGTGCGCCGACAGCACTGGCGGAGGGGCGAGCGGCTGCGGCAGGGCCGGCCGCTGCTCCAACGGTGGCCGGTGAGTCTGCTGAAGCAGCGGCTAGCTGCCAAGCCAGCGTGGATGCCAGGGGCGTGGGCGACAGCAGGATCAGCCGCGCTGCTGAGTGCCTGACGCAGCACCAGCCACAGCGGGCATGCCAAGAGCAGGGCCAGCCGCAGCAGCCGCAGCAGTGCACGCAGCGCGCGTCCGCTCAAGACGCGGGTGGGGGTTGTGCAGTGGCAGGCACAAACGCCAGCCCAGTGGAGGCGGCCACAGGGCCGGCGGCTGGGGAAGGCCAGGCGGGCGGCAGTGACAGCCTCCCTGGCGCGCTGGGCAACGATGACGGCTCTGCAGCCGCTGCGGCAGCTGCAGCGGGCGGCGCGATGACGCACCATGCGCTGCGCGCGCTGGAAATGTGGAAGACGCTGCAGGCGACCGCGTCCACGCCCTCCACCGTCGTGCCCTCAACCTCCACCTCCCCTCAGCCGCCAGATGTGGCAGCAGCCAAGCATAACTCAGTCGGCTCAAACACCTGCCCTGCTGGCGCGCCAGTCTTGCAGGTGGGGCACTGCCTGTGTGCATGCGTTCGTTTGCTTTTTGGAGGCAGGGTGTGACATCTTGACCTGTGAGCTCATGTGTGCGTGGTGCAATCAGCTGACCACGCTGCAGACCAGGCAACACCATATGCCCGCACCAACCTGTGCCATGTGCCTCGTAGCCTCCTCAACACGTTGGCGCGTCTGCGGAGGGAAGCAAGGGGAGCAAGCGCGCACACCAGGAGGCGGCCCTTCCGCAGGAGCAAGGCCCGGCACAGGGCGGGCGCGCGGACCTACCCCCCCTGCCGGCCAAGAAGAAGCAGAACCAAGGGGCGGCAGACCCGCAGTCCGCTGGCAGGTGCTAGCGCTCCCAGACCGCACAGGCATCCATGTTCTGCTGCTACTATTCCCCGTCTGGGACGCACATGTTCAGTGGAGGGAGAAGAGGGGGGCCGAGAGAGAGGCTTCAGTAGCGCGCCTGTCACATGTGCCTGATGAGGGGAAGCTGGTGCTGGGCAAATAAATGAGGTGGCACCGCAGCGGCCACCGCTGCTGCTGATGATGATGATGATGATGCTGATGCTGATGCTGTGCCTGCGCGTCTTTGGAGTGCGCATGGCTGCAGCTGTGGCATAGGGAGCTACTGACCTGCTTGGCCTTTGCCTGTGTTGCCTATATTTTGTTGTTTGCACACCTGCTGCACACATGGCAGGCAGCTGCAGTCGGTGGGCTCAGGCCCCCGAGCATTGCTTGTGTATGATGGGCTGGCATTGCCAGCCAAGCATGCTTCTGCCAATGTGTGGACTCTCCATGTGGCCACAATGACAGGACCATATGCAAACGTGCGTGTTGCATCTCAAGAACATGTCCAAGGATTTGAGGATGGAACACAAGAGGGAATTTGGCAAATTTTCACCAAACAAAACTGAGGGTGCAAGGATCAGGCGGGAGCATATGCAGGGCCTGTCCATTTTGTGCTTAGTTTTTTGTATTGAATGGTCCACCCACCCTTGATTGCCTTACTTGTCTGGAAGCCTAAAGAAAACAAGTGCAAGTGGTGCGACCGCTAATGTTAGCAAATTTCGAGGAAGCAAGTGCTGGCGCGCGTGTCTGTGTGAGAGGGAGAGGGGTACAGCTCTCATGTGTGAGTTTTGTCCAGGAAGGAAGGTTAAATGATATTCATCCGTGTCTGGTCTGAAGGGTAAGTCTTGTCTGAGACATCAAGGCAGGAGTATGGATTGCGGCTCCTGTGCCCTGTCATGGCCTGCTTGCCTTCAGCAAAAGGTCTACCAGCACATTGCAGGAGCATGGCTGTGTGCCTGTTTGTCCTGTTGTAATGTGCGCCTGGATTTTCGGCCCTTTTCTGTGTGCTTGCCGTTTTTGGTTAGCAGTGTGCTTGTGTCAAACCATGGATGATGTGCTCAGGCGCTTGGGCTTGAGCTCCTAGTCCTTTCCCATAATCTTATACTTGACTTTGATCGCTGTTCTTACTCATTTTTTACCGGTTGTAGATTGCCTTTTTACCATGTACATGCTCACCTGTAGATCTGCTTGACCCACAATTTATACGCGTGCAAGGAAAGTAGCCTTGCTTTCTTTTGATTCTTTGATTCCGGTTTCTATTGAGGTTAGGTTGAGAACATTCTGAGAAGCTTGTGCCCTCAAGTGTGACATGTAGACGATCCACCTCTGAACATAACAAGAGTGGGCTTTATTTGGATTTGTAAATAAATGTTCATGTGCAAGTTCCACAGCTCGGCCTCCAAAAAAAGAGGGGGGCCCAGATTGAGGTAAAAAAGGCCTCAGGCAAGAGAACCTGTTAGCCTGCTCCAAAATCAATGAATGCCAGTGAATTGGCATTTCAGGGAGTAGAATGCTCTTTCATGATGAAGTCTTCAATATTTACGCAACAGAAGGCGCTTCAACATATATCTTCAACGCGCCCTTTGCCATCGTTCACTGGCAGACTGCCTTGCACATTCTATCAGGTTGCCATCACCTTGCTATCCCCGGTACAACTGAGCGCCAAGGTAAAGTTTCAAGGCTGTATCCGCCAGACGAGGGCAGCTTAGCCGGTTGTGGCCTCCAGTGAGGTTCAAACCTCGAGCCCACAGGTTGCGAGGGTGGATAATCGACTTTCCATCTCACTGAGCGCCAAAATATTGGTTGTAGTTTAGGTTAGGTTACGTTGCATAGCTGTACCTGCTGAACGAGGGCAGCTTAGCTGAAGCCAAAAAGGGGCCCTCAACCGAAACAAATAAGGCAAGCTAGGTTGTGATCTGAAATCTAGGCACAGCATTCTAGGCACTCATGCACGTACTACATAGTACGTGTACTACACGAGTACTAGTAGTACAGGGCCAGGCATTTTGTGTCTGCCTGGCAAGTAAAGTCTTAATTCTTTTTGAGCTTCTAGATAGCTTGCAGAAGAGATGGTGGTAGACATTGCTTGTAGACTTATCATGGAAGTTTTTGAAGCAGGCTCCCTAGGGGCTATTTTGTCAAGATGGATATTGGCCGCTTGGCATTACAAAACTCTGCCTGATTACGATGATCCCTGAAGGATCATCCTATTCATGATGAACCAAACCAGTACAACTATCCCAGAATGGTCCCCCCCCCCTAGGAAATCGATCGCTTCTCTCCTTAGCAAAGACTCACTACAAGCCATCTAGACGATAATGAGAACACCAACTAAAAGAAGTTACGTCCCAGATGCCCTTCCCAGATATGCATCAAGAAGAAGGATGGGGTGCAGAGGGAATTGGGGGCTCTCGGTAACAGTACCAACCTACCAGCCTTTGTCCAGGATCCTGAACTCCAGTAAGCTAAAAGGAAACCAGAAGCACATCCATCTCGTAGAAGTCAAGTATTGTGAAGAGGAGCCAGCTCACGGCCACCAATCAACAGGACAGCGTGAATCGTCAACACTGTGTGACGACCTATGTCAGGCTACATCCAAAGGTGGCCTCCGCACTGTCATTCTTGGTGTGGGTGGCACCCTTTGTAGCCCTTACAGTAAAGAAACTCTTGAGAACCTTGGTCTTGCTCCTTAGAAGGCTACCAAGCTTGCCAAGCAGTGTTATAAAGCTTCATGCTCATTCACTCGGTATGCTTATAAACCTGTTAGTACAATACGTGCTATATAGATAACTTTACTGACCTCTCATCATCAAGGACTGGGATGGGATACTCCCAGTCACTCGTCTGCAGTAGATCACCTGATCAGCTGATTCCCATTGACTTCTTTTGCGTCTGTATTTCAGTTGGGGGAGATAATGTAGGGAGTGAACTTTCAGGCAGAAAAAAGTTAAGCTTGCGTGAAAACTGAGCTCCTGTTTAGAGAAACAGAGGTGCATATCTTTTGCAGAGATTGACTTGCATGATGTCCAGGATGATAAAATGTCCTACTCTATGCCCTTGTTTGGAAATGTGCTATTCGAGAAGGAAATTCCCAGATTAATTTGCTGATTTTGCTGTGACTGATAGAATTTACAATGAAGACGCACTGGCAGGAGCTTTTTATGTTGACAACATCTGTGCTGAGGATGTGAAATTGTTTCTCTTGAAGCAGATGTGCAAATCACTTCTTTTTCAAATGAAGCTTTTTCTGAAACTATGGATTTTTTGTCTGCCAGTGGTTGGCGGTGCTCGGCAAGCCCAGCAGTCAACCCATCTGGCTGAAGGTCTAAACCAACTGTAACTTTGCATGGATTGCCCAGGGATTCATGTAGCGCGGTAAATTATTATGTTGACGATTAACTGCTCGTCTTGGGCATCAGCAGCACTACACAGGTGGCAGGTAGGGTATATACTCCCCTGGTCCGATCTGGGAGTCCCAGGTTACACAGCTGTATCTGCAATAAAAGAGCACTTAAGGTGAAGGGAAGGGTTGAACACACTTTCAATTTGAAAGCCAGATAGATTGAGTGCTAGACTCGCCGGCCACTGCTAGCCTGCATGTCCTATATGAATGAATTCACATACGGAAGCAGTACTTCTTGTGCACTTCAAGCTAAGTTAGCTCCCTAACTGTTCCTGCCAGGCCTTCCCAGTGGGAAACAGCTTGCTTAGACTCCATAATTACAGCGAGAATATGAGGGTATGGTGTGAACGAGACAGAGTCTGGGACGAACTACATTGGCTGTCCTTACGATTTAAGCGTGGTCTACTTGAGTGCGGGCAAGTACAGCTGTAAGGCCGTGAATCTGGTCGGAGACTTGCCAAGTCTTTAGTGAAGTCTGTCTGAAACTTCACTGACAAGGATCCTCGCAATCATTGCAATCCTCAAAATTGCAATCAGCTTAAAGTTCCGTTCCTTCTTCATGGATTACTTGCATTCTATGAGCAGGCTAGCAGTCGCACTCCTTGACTGAAGGCCTTATCCATGTAATCCTTGCAATCCTTGTAATCTGTGTAGCCTCGTTTACTTCACAGTGATCCAAATCCTCATTGTTTCAGCAGCGCATTGATTTGTTCCAGGAAATAATTAAGCGGTTGCACCTTTTTGCATCCCTGAGGCCTAAGTATCTGTACAAGCTCTCTTGCTCTCTGTAACTGGTCACACAGACCAAATCATCACAAAGGTTATTTCGAGAAAGCATTTTAATGGATGGACGCTTGGAACATTAACATGGAGCAAGTATAAAAGATGCAGCTGATGCCAGAAGGCACTCTCCAGCAGAAGAAACCAGGAGCTCTTGTCATCTCCGTTCTAAAATGCTAGTAAAACTTTTCTCATCGGAGCTGGTTCACATGGAACTTGACTCTGACCATCGCCGCTTCCAAGGTGATTCCAAGGTTGTAGCATTCTAATTAAGTGAATGAGCCCAGCATGGGCACAGGCAGTGCACAAAAGGTGGTGTCCAGCTATGCAGCATGCAAGGCAAGCGATCATGTAAGCCAACCAGGCAAAGTAAGGGTATGATTACAATGTCGCACCTGCCAAGCAAGGGCAGCTTAAGCATCTGCCAAATGGGGCAGCACTGTCCATCATGGGGCAGCACCGTCAATCATGGGGCTGCTGCAGGCCCGTTGATGTCCTCCACCACCCCCTGCCCATCTGCAGGGCTGAAGAAGAAGAAGTTGCGTAATGGCGCGCCCACGCGGCTGATGGCCTTCACAATTGCGTTGGCCACCACCCCGCCCACCACTGCGGCTGCCGGCCCTTGCATGCACCTGAGCGCCATGCCAGCTGCGTGCACGGGACGCGATGCAAGTGCGGAGTCTTACCAGAGTCACCCTGAGGGCCTCTTGTGAATCTGACCAAAGCAGGCAGCCTCCTGTGGGCGTGCTCTGCCTCGACATCGTGGATGCTGCATGGCCATTTGCGTGGCAGGCTGCATGCTCCAAACAAGCACGCACTTTTCACCTGGTAGAGAGCAGAGGCGCGCCATTCAATGCAAATAAAAAGCATGTTCTTAAATCTGATTTGGAGTGAAGGTACACTGTCATTCCACGCCAAGAGCACGTGCATACTTCCATCCCCCCTACTTTGCTGTGCAAACTCCCAAGGCAGAACACAATCCCCACTCAGGCGGTCACGGTCCTTTGGCACCCCTACACGCCTCACTCCTAGACACCAGCCTGTGCACACACTGCATGCTGCCTTACAGCACCATAGCCTGGGCGCTGCTGCCGGCATGCTAACTACACCAACTGCGGCGCCCACTTCCCCTCCATTGTAACGCTGCCCCTTTCTGCGCTGTTCTCTCTCATTCCCCCCTCGCCCCTCTCCCTTTGACTTACCCCGACCCCTCAATTTGACTCACCCCGCCCCATCAGTTTGACCCAGCCCCCCAAGTGAAGCCCGCCCCGCTATTTGACTCACTCGCGCCCTCCTGAGTCCCCGCCTTGTGCTCCGCACACTCTTGCAAGTACGCACGGTTGATCGCATTGCGTGGCGCACCCTCCTGGTCCTCCAGATCTGCGGCAAGGGCCTGCAGGTGCATGTGTGCATGCCCCGGCGGTAGGTAGGAGCTGGTGTTCATGTGGTACAATGTTCCAAGACATCGTCTCAGCAACTGTGCTAGGTTGTATGGTCTCGACAACATTGTGCGTACACCTGTCTGAAAGGTCAAGGGCACAATGCATCAGTGCGGTTTCCCCCTCCTTATGAGCTGGATGGTGCAGGAGGTGCCTCCATCCACACAGGTTGTTTGTAGCATGCTTGCCAAGCAGGGGCACTCAGCACAGCAGCCTCACATCAGCATGAAGCAAAGGCCCAAGTTCAGACAGCCGCACGCCGCTACAGACCCGCATTCACCTCCATCTCAGCAAGCACAGCCTGCCCCTGCAGCTGCTGCTGTTGCTGCTCCGCTGAGTGGCCGCGCTCGTATGCTTGTAGTACCCGCAGCACCTATGCATCATTGTAGGGAAATCGTTTGCTTTGGATTGCAAGCTCCTGATGAATGGGGCCAGAACACAGGTGAAGTTCATGGTGCTCCTGTGCCAGACAAGACTTTGCCAGTCTAAGTCTATTGAAGCCTCCAGCAGAGTGGCCGCCAATGGCTGCCAGTGTCTGTTCGTTGTTGCAGCCCTAGCCCAGCAGAGTGGACTACCTGTGCTCAAACTAGACGTTCCAGGCCCAGATCACGCGAAGCCTACCAGCCTTATGACGTATGACTGACGGTCAATCCCTAGCTTAAACCTGTGAGGTTCAAGACCAGATTGTGCATGATGGCGCAGCAGGAAATGCAAACATTCACAGACAGTGCTGGCACGTTTGCAGGTTAGGGGGTAAGGGTGCTCTTGCTCGCCACGCTGTCAAGCTTACGCATAGAAGCTCGAGGTGACGGGTCACGCCTCCTGGCACAGCCAGCACTGCAAGCACAGTACTTCAAGCATAGCAAGCACAGTACTTCAAGCACTGCAAGCACCGCCAGCACTGTCTACACACTCAGGGCTCAGGGTGCCCTGTTGCAGGCCCGCGGCCGTGGTGCTCTCTGCCACCCCCTTCAGTGCATGCCCGCAAAGAAAGAGGACCATGGGGACACAAAAGCCACACACAGACACTGAAGACTCGAATCCATATTCAAAATTCTAAGACAAGGCCACATGCGGAGCGAGCCTAGTGCACAGGTTAACTCATCAGTGGCACGCATGGCCGCCGCCACCCTGCGGCCCGGGCTGCGCTCTCCCTTGTGCTTGCTTGTGCAGGCGCACATCCAGGGCACACCGCGCGCACCTGGTACATTGGGTGCACGGCCGCCGCCCTGCGGCCCAAGCACTCGCGCACCGGCTTGGCCAGCGCCATGTGCAGGCGGGGGTAGTGCGCCTCCCTGAGGGGAGAGGGCGCTGAGGCAGCAGCCCCCTTGTCTGTGGGCTGGCCAGCCTGCGGCTTCTCCGCGTACGTGTGCGTCCCGCCCAAGTTCACGTAAACAGTGGTGCACAGGCCGATGGAGTGTGATAGGAACAGGTGTTTGCCGGACTCTGCGGGGGCATGGGTGGGGGGAGTGAGGGTCTGGAGGGCCGGAAAAGCAGGGTGGGAGGGTGGAGAGGGATGAGGGCTTGGGGGGGCCGAACTGAAGGGCCACAGGTCGGGGCGCATGTGCATACGACTTATGGAGGGGTGAGTCAAGGGGCGCAGGTTGGGGCGTGTGTGCATGATGTATGGGGACTGTGAGGGGCGTGTGCATACTGGTGGGCAGCTTAGAGGGGAGCCATGCATGTATGCCCTGAGCCTTGCATGCCAAGCTGCTGGGCAAAAGGATCGCGCGCAAAAGAACGGTCATCGCCAACCGGATGACCACAGCAGCATGTTCCAAGGAAAGATCCATTGAACCTGAATGGAGAACCCTGTGTGCAATGCCTTAGGCAATGCACGGCATGGCGGCCAGTCGAATGTGGGAGCTGCACACCAACAGCTCACACACCAACCACTTGAGTGGCCGGGCTGCACACCAGCAGCTCGTACATCTGCAGCTCGTACCACAGGGCTGAACAACAACAGCTTGTGTGACAGCCAACCTGGAGGGGGGGCTGTAAAACAGTAGCTCGTGCAAGCTGCACCGCCCGACTGCTGTAGGGGGGGAGCGCACTGCAACCAGTCAATATAATACGCAGCACGGTACCTGCCCCACACAAACTGTGTACACACCACAGACAACACCACACTGCATGCAGCCTGCACCCACAGTGCATAGCACGACCCGCACAACACAAACAAATCAGGCTGTGCAAACGGACGGCATCATGCAAGCGCTTGTGCAAGCGCATTGTGCAAGCACCTGCCCATGGGATGCAGGGAGCGGCAAGGCACTGGACAAAAACGAGGGTGGCCAGGAGCAGTCAGCACTGGAAGGGGAAGTGAAAGGGAGCCAGACACACACACACATTGAAGAGCTGGGCCACTCCAGAATACTGCCCTGTTGCGCTGTGCACAGGAAGCACACCTACGCACATGCTGTTACAGCTGTTTATGAGCTGGGCCACTCCAGAATGCTGCCCTGTTGCGCTGTGCACAGGAAGCACACCTACGCACGTGCTGTTGTTGTTGCGCTGTGCACAGGAAGCACACCTACGCACATGCTGTTGTTGTTGCGCTGTGCACAGGAAGCACACCTACGCACATGCTGTTACAGCTGTTTATGAAGACCGCACACCTCAGCAGGCACCCCACGCTGTTGCATGCCACACCGCACCCCACACCCCGCAGCATACCACTTCCAGCCCAGGCTCTGTGCAATGAAGCGTTCGCATTCGTGTCTCGGATACCGGCCCCAGCAACACGTTCCACACAGCACACATGCCTCCTGCAGCTACCTAGCACATCCAGCACTGCGTCCCGCATCGCACGCACCCCTGCTCCAGCTGCTGCAAGCGAGTCCTAGCACCAGCACCGTGCACCGCACCACACACACCCCTGCCCCCGCCGCTGTTAGTGGGTCCAGCACAAGCACTAGCAACACGCACCGCAGCACGCCCCCTCCAGCTGCTGCGCTTCCGGGCTGGTGACACCATGACGAGTGGACAGCACTGTGTCATAGCGTGCCAGCACCGCCTGCGGCACCTCAAGGCTGCCGCCCCTGCTGCAGCAGGTCTCCGCAGTCACATCCACAAACGGGTTCATGCCTTGCAGCGTGCGCGCACACGCGTCTGCCACCCTGTAGATGCGTGCATGCATGCATGTGCGCGCTCGGTCACTACTGGGAGTTGGGCACCAGTGGGGGGAAGCATGTCCATATGGGACTGAGCTGGCCATGGCTGGCCAGGCATGCCGTGTGCAGCTGCATCCACAGGGGCGAGTGAGGGATGGTGCGCAAGGATGGATGGCATGCAAAGAGGGATGGTGCACAGGGAGGGATGGCGCTCAAGGAGGGATGGTGCGCAAGGGGGGATGGCTGGCAAGGAGGGGCGTACTGAACGGGTCATAAAGGATAGTCCATATGTTAAGATCCCGAGCAAGCCACGGTACTGTTAGGCACGTGCGCTGCACACAACAAGTCAGCAGGCAGGGCCACTAAACTTAACTACTTGCTGACAGTACGCATCCCGAGATTTGCTGACGGTAGGCAGCATGACATTTGCTGACAATAAGCGCACAGGGCCACCCGTGTGTGCAGGCAGGTGCAAAGGGCATTGCACGTGCAGAGCCACATGCGCGTGCACTTCCAGCCAAACAACAAAAGCACAAGCAGGCCACAGTCAAACTCACGTTGATGCTTGATCAGCATCTGCAGGGACCAAGAAGTTCCCAAAGTCTGCTTCGGAGCAAGGGGTGGCGTCGGCGATGCCCACGTGCCCGACGCCCGCCAGCACTATATTCTTGGCCACCTGGCATGTGTGCATGTTGCGGCGGCGACGTGACATTCATGTTTGTATGTGTACAAGTGTGTGTGTGTGTGTGCGCGCACGCAAGTGCAAGTAAACCTGTAGGCAGTCCTCTAAACTCGATAACTAACAGTAGCTTACTGCTGGCAGTTGGGAATCAAGCATTCTAGTTTGCTTGTTCAAAATGTTGCCTCACAGTGTGCATGGGCGGGCGGTGCATGGGTCGACGAGGATGCTACCATGTGTGCCATGCAGTTGCTGTTTTCTAAGGCCTGCCTGAGGAGTGGGTTCTTGGCATCCCATGCATTAGATAGCACCACAAGGGACCTCTGTAATGGGCACGCATGTGGCTCTAGCAGCGCTCACCATCACAGCAGTAGATGCATTTCAGCTTCCACAACATATGCAGGAAATGCTACAAAAGGGTCATGGCCAAGGAGGGCAGGCCCGAGGGAAAGGAAAGCATTAGGGATGTGTTATGGCGGCGTCGTTGAGCCTCAGACTCTTGCTTCTTTCAGAGCAGCTGTATCCAGGCAGACAAGGAGCATTTGCAATTCACACGCACGTGAGCAGTCATACAGAGGCATGCTTGCTATGTTTCATCATTCAGCCGTGCTCCCACGTCGCCTTTGCAAGGTTGCTCGCACCTCTGCAGCCAGACCATCCCCCCCAATGATAAGCACCTTGGCAGATGACAGCCTGCAGATTGGAACAGCAAGATTGCTGGATGCACAGAGGACTGTAGACTTGCGCAACTGCGTGGTGCTAGGAATCTCCGGGAGTGCCTTACTATCGAGGTTTTCAGCTATGCAGCTCAATTCACAGAAGCAGACCTTTTGCCAAGCCTGTCCAACATAGCTTCAACCCAATAATAATAACCATTCTGAGAAAAAAGGGTCCTGTGCTGCCCCGGTCACACATGCATGTTCCTCATCCAAGCGTCATGCGCTCGGCCACCCACCTGTTTTGCACTTCCACACCCCAGACCCTGAGCTGACGATCATACACCGCCGCCTGGTTAAAGAATACAGTTGTGGGCCAGGTTATGCACAAACCATGGGTTGCAATTGATGACCGTGCTGTCCGAAGAACAAGGCAAAGATCAGGACGTGCAAACAAGTCTGGGCGCGCATGCGCCGCTGTAAGAGCAAATGGAGTCACCCAAAATGTCTTTTCATACCTGGTCATCACTTAAAGGCTTGGCTGGGCCGGTCATCTGTTGCTTCCAGCTGTCACCAAGATCAGTCAAAAATTATCGAAGAACTTCAATTCGATTTTTATTAATATAAAGTTTAAAATTTCTTTATGCAGGTGAAAGCCCCCACCCACAGTGTACACTGCCATAAGCTTGCATCCCTGCAACTCCAGAGACGCAGGTCGCGGTATAGAGCAGCTTCAGCAGCAGTACAATCAAACTGGGGTGATGTATACAGAGGACAAAGCCTGCCAGCATTCTTTGTAGGACCTCTGAAAGTTGACGCTGTGGAAGGTGTGATCGCTGGCAGCAGACAAGGGAATCATTATGGATGAGGAATATATAGATTGCACCGTTTGATGTCTGAGCCCTGGATGCAAGCGCTTGCACCATTGCAAGCAGAGTCTGAGCGATTGTCTTTGACAATCATGTGCAGGCAAGGGGCGAGGCCTCATCGCTACATCGCCCATCCGCCCTGGGCAGCTGCTCCTGGTCTGCTCTCCTCTCGTATCTGTCTTAAACCAGGCTGGGGATCCCGAAATCCCTGATGTGCATCAGCTGCTGGACAGGTTGGGCAGACAGGCGGAGGAGGGGTGGTGTGTCTATGAGAGATTCAAAGACGCAAAAAGAAACCTCGGCTGAGACACCTAAGAAATCTCTGGGCATGTGCCTTTCCATTGCTATCATGCAAATGCAAACGCAAATGCATATTTCTCTGTCGGATATTTGGCTAGCATTGCAAAAAGAGGCTATATGAGAACAAGTGTGGCCATGTTCCATTTCTTTTACCAGACAATTTGCAGGAGCTTTTTGCTGCTTGCGTAGTTTTTCTTTCTTCTTTCTTTTCTTGCAGTATATTATGATACAGCTGTTTGACAATGTTTGGGGCAGGACAGATGACCCTGTGGGCGAGCATACCTTCTCATGTCTGGGTTGGCGTAGTCTAATGAAATGAGCGTATGCATTTTGCTCACTGACTAGAATTGAGCGATCAGCCCCAAACAGGTGCTCATGAAACGGTTCATCTACCAGTGGATTCAGAAATTGGAGACCTTATCCTATGAGACAGAGGGAGACATGATGAAGGGAATTCTTCAAATTGATCTTAGCAGGAGAAGTGGCTGTATCATCAACATCTAATGTCCATCTGCATGGCATGCCGCAGGCTGCAGTCGGCAGAGCTCACAGCGCAGCAGTTGGAATGGGTGCGTGCGCTGGCACCTACCCCAGAGACCAGCAGCAGTGTGGGGGCCTTTGCGGACGCGGAGGTGTTCAGCCGGGACCCCTGTGCGTGAGCAGAGTGGTATGCGTGTGCTTGTGTGTTTGTTTGTTTGCTTGAGCGCGTGTGTTTGTGTGTGTACGTGAATTTGCGTGTGTGTATGCGCGCATGCGTGTGTGTGCGTGTGCAAATGCACGTATGAAGGCACTCAGGCCTGTCGGGGGGTACTACTCAGGCGTGTCCATCCATCCTCTGCCAGCGCACGATCTCGTGCCTCATCCATCATGCACTGAGTCAGAGGTGTTGATGTCTGGGTGTACCTGGAGGTGTCTGTGTCACCTGGCAGGTGGGTGGGCATTGCCTTGCCTCTGTGCGTGTAATACGCGCAATACTCTGTCCTCCAGCGCCGCGCTGCATTCCTAGACATCTGTCCTGGAGTTCACGAGAGGTAACTGGCAGCAATTTGAAGGGCCGCCTTGCTTCATGCAGCACTGGTGTCACGCCCCTGGCGGCTACCCGCCGCACTGCTTGCTCCACCTCCGCAGCTGAACCTGCCACACTGCTAGATGCCGGCAGCCCAAAGCGCACGCTGACAGAGGAGGACGTCCCCAGCAGCTTGCGGCTCAGCCTGTTAGGTGAGGCCAGTGGATGGGGACAGAGGATGGGAGGTCACATGCCTGCTGCCAACGCTTGTGTTGCTGAAGGGCAACTTGGTAACAGCTGGGCCGCACGACCAAAGGGTTGCCTGGCCAAAGGGCACCAGCAGGGCCTGAAGGCACCAGCAGAGCAGAGGGGCACCAGCACAGCTGAAGGGCACCAGCCGAGCAGAAGGGCACCAGCAGGTCTTGAGATTACCAGCAGAGCGGAAGGGCACCAACAGAGCAGAAGGGCAACAACAGGGCCTGAGGGGCACCAGCAGAGTTGAAGAGCACCAGCACAGCCGAAGCGCCCCTTGCGAAGTGCGCCCAGGGCTTCACCATGACTCCCCACCTGGGCACATGCTGCTTGCCATGACTCCATGTTTGGACGGTGCAACTTGCAGCGTCACACCAGGCTACACATTGTAAGCCATGGCACCACACCTGACCACACATTGCAAGCCATGGCGGCAGGTCTAGTCACACATTGTAAGCCATGGCGCCACACCTGACCACACATTGCAAGCCATGGCGGCAGGTCTATAGTCACACATTGTAAGCCATGGCGCCACACCTGACCACACATTGCAAGCCATGGCGGCAGGTCTTGCCACACATTACCAACCATAGCTGCGTGCCTAGCCTTGTATTGCAATCTGTTGCGCCACACCGGGCCAATTCACGCTGGCGTTGGTGCACCATGTGGAGTGTTCCTGTGGTACATGGCCCACAACGCGCACATACAAACACACATCATTGCTTGGCCCTGTATGCATTTGAAAACCACAGAGATCCCATGCATGATTGTTTGCTATGCATGTGAGTGCACACATTTTTGACTTGATTTGATAGGGCACGCCGTGTGTGTGTGTGTGAGCGCGCGTGTGTAAGCTTGTGTGTGCTTACTCGTGCGTCCGCGCCTACCCTTGCGCATTTACTGTGGCCCCTGTACACTCATGTGTGCCCTGTGGTACGAGCTTGAGTGTGTGATGCCATGGTGTGGTTTTTGTGGCCGAGATCGTGCATCCAACCCGACACGTAATGCTTGGCAGCCATGCTGATGGTTGGGGTGTGTTGAATGAGGCCCTCTATGCACATGCGCAGCCGGGGCTCCGACTGAGGCAGCGCCGACAAAGATCGCGGCTCGGCCCCTGCACCTGTGCATGCCCCGCCTTGCAGATGTGAACATGTTTGGGGGCGAGAGCGCGGACGTGATTGTGAGCACGGCGCGCGGGGAGGAGCTTGTGGGCCACGTGGGCCTCTACCCGCAATTTTCTTTGTTCAACCACAGGTCAGCCATGCTCCACGTTGACCCTGCTGTCGCATTGTGCTGTGTGCCTATAGCACCACAGGTCAGCCGTGCTTTTTCATCAGCCTCGCTGATCTCTGCTGCACACCTTCAGCATACAGCATATGGGCCACATATGCTCCACATTGACCCTGTCGTGCCTTTGTGCTCCGCCTGTGGTCAGCGGTGCTTTTTGTTAGCAGCCTCATTGCCCCACCATGGTGTATGCTTCAGGTCAGCAGTGCTGTGCGTCAACATAGGTGCCCCAAGATGCGTATGTACCTACAGCATACACATTTACGTATGGTATCTAAAGCATACAAATGTATGTATGGTATCTAAAGCGCTCAATGGTGCCAATAAGGAGCTGCAGCGTGGATGATCACTTGCTGGTGTGCAATGCCCCCATGCGCATTTGAGTCAACCTTGCATCAGGCTTTTAGCTCTGCTGGCTCGCAATGCTAGCTCCAGAACCAGGAGTAAAGTAGTATCCTCAGAACCTGCATGTTCGGCAAAGCTGGTTTTGCTCAAACATGTGTTTCACAGTTGCATCCCGGATGCAAACAACTACACAATCGGTCCCAGCCAGGTCATGGTCGTCCGAGCCGCCAGGCACGTTGCCCAAGTATGTGCAGGTTTGCCATCAAGCACTGCGTCGTGAGGCGCTGTGCGTGCTCTTGGGCCTCCCTCCTTGATTGATAGAACGCTTCTCATGCTGAGCCAGCGTCTCCCTGCGCCTAGGATGGGGTCACAGGGCAGGAAGATGAACCTGTCTGGTCTGGGCTACCTGAGTGGGTCATCTCGCACAGGCACATTAGCGCCTCTAGCCTCTGTAGTTCTAGCCCTGTGCTGGAGCACTTGCGGAGTACCTGAGCTGAGCTCAGTGCTCCGCGCCTGATCTAGGTCTTGAGCTCCGCAGGCTGTATCAATATTGGTTTTGCGCTCAGGATAAACCGCGGTACCGTGTGTTACATCCCTTCTGTATGTATTTTCCCGGTTGTCACTGTTGGCATAGTACTTCAGCGGGAAGTCCTTGAATGGTTGAGGGCATTGTGGATGGCAGCCTGTCTTGCAAGGGGACAGTGAATGGGACCTGTCTACCAAATTGTCGTTTTTTGTATGTAACTCCAGGGACCATGCAAGTTTGGGTCATCCACCAGTCTGGTCGTTCAGGGACCATAGCCCTAGGCAGGAGTACATGCGAGCTTGGGATGCAAATGATCTGGTACCAACAAATTGCACTAAAACTGCATTTTGATCGCTGAAAAAGCAAAGACTGCCACCAATTGGTTCATGCCATGTACGGCGCAGGGTGCTGAGGTGTGCATCAACTACTTGGGCAGCGACGCGCTGGCCCCTCTGCATCACCGGCAGCAGTCCCTGTGGGACGGCTACAATTTCAATTGCAGCTGCAAGCGCTGCAATGCAGAGGCAGCGCCAGAGGTGGCCCCACTAAGTGCTGCTGCCCAGGTGCGCACTACGCTTGCTACAATGCATGTTCGGGGGCTTCATGCCTGCTCTCACCCATATGCATGTGTGCGTATGTGTGTGTATGAGAGAGAGAGAGAGAGAGAGAGAGAGAGAGAGAGAGAAAGAGAGAGAGACAGAGACGATGCCGGACTGCGGCATGCTTGACCAAATTTCATACATGTGTTGAACACTGTTGACACGACACCAGCGCCAAGGTCTCCTGCATGAGCGGCACGAGTGCCGCCCTTTTAGCCTAATAGTCTGTGGAAATGCAAGCCCAATGATGCGCAGCTCTTGGTTCCATTGCTTGTTCCCTGCAACCATGCCAACAGCCCTAGCCCATGCATGGTCTTGCTGGGGCATGGTCTTGCTGGGGCACGAGCAGAATGTAAATATAGCCCTAGCCCATGCATGGTCTTGCTGGGGCATGGTCTTGCTGGGGCACGAGCAGAATGTAAATAGCCCTAGCCCATGCATGGTCTTTCTGGGGCACGAGCAGAATGTAAATAGCCCTAGCCCATGCATGGTCTTGCTGGGGCATGGTCTTGCTGGGGCATGAGCAGAATGTAAATATAGCCCTAGCTCATGCATGGTCTTGCTGGGGCATGGTCTTGCTGGGGCATGAGCGGAATGTAAATATAGCCGTAGCTCATGCATGGTCTTGCTGGGGCATGATCAAAATGTAAATGCTGGCACCTGCTGCTGCTGAAATCATGTGAGGATGGCAATCAAGCCTTTCCAGCTCACAGTTGCCGATTCTCGGCTGTTGACTTTGACGCGAAAGCTGCATCTGCACCCCGGATCCTGCGTTCTCCCCAGCATCCAGCTGCTCTGCTCACCCGGCCATTGTGATAGAATGCTTTACGTCCAAGGTGGACTCTCTCTCCAGGCAGGTCGATCTGCGCACCCAGCCCCTATAGCACCATGTGCCCTCCTCTGAGCTTCCCTCTGACCCCCTGCTTCACTCCTGCTCCCTCCACACCCCTGCTCCACACCTAGGAGCTGTATGCTACAGCCCTGGAGCTCCAAGCCTCTCTGGAGCCCAAACTGCTGTGGCTCAAGCAGGAGCAGTACATGGCCCAAGCCCTGACCGCTGCCGGGGTGGATGTGGAGGTAGGAGAGGTGAGTGTATGTGTGTTAATGTGCGTCTTCCTGTTCCATCTCCTCACGCAGGCATTCTAGTGCGCTCCCAATTTTGCAGCATCAGCAGCTGGTGCAAGTCTGGGTCTGGTGTGTAACATATCCATGCACCTGCGTGTGCGCGCATGAGCGAGGTGGTGTGTACGTTGGTGTATGTGGTCTTGATTGTAAGCATTTGACCCACAGGGAATTGAGCTTTGCTACAGCATCTGTGTGCGGCCTGAGCAATAGAGTGCCTCTTCACGTCCCGCACGCGCAAAAGGTGAATAAAGCCCGGGACGAAGTCTGCCGAGAAGCGGCCAAGGCTGTGAATGCGCTGATGCCTTTGGTGATGGCTTTTGAGGATAGCCTTGCGCAGCTAGCTGTTGACATCCAAAGAGCCACATTACTGCAGCAGCAGCAGCTAGCTGTGGACATCCAAGGGACCACGTCACAGCTGCAGCAGCAGCAGCAGCTGCAGCAGCAGCAGCAACAGCAGCACCAGCACCAGCACCAGCAGCAGCAGCAGCCAGCTGACAAGGTTGAGCCTCAGGGGAGGCATGGGCGCCCTGCATCCAGCTCGCACCACTCTTATCTAGAGCGGACCCAGGAGCTACCAGAGTCGTGGCTTAGGGCATCTGCATGCGTTGCGTACCAGCTCCTTGCCATGGTGTGTACCTGTGCCGATTTGTCTTCTCCGGAAGCAGATGGTCATCCACCTTGTTGCCAAGTTGGTGTTTTGCTTGTCCATTCTTGTGAGCATGCGAGCCCAAGGCCGTCACGTGGCTTTGTGGCAAACCAACATATTAAGCACTGCATTGCCTGTGGCCTTTTACCGGCTGGTCAACTGTGTATGCGTGTTCTTGCATGAGTGTATGCACTTGTCCGCAGAGCACAGACAGGCGCAAGTCCTGATGTATGACTTTTAATGTCTATGGAGGATTGCATTCCCCCCTCCTTTGCACTTTCTTTCCTGGACATTGTGGGGCGGAGTGCAGAATTTGCCTTTGAAAGGTCCTCTGTGGGTGACTTTGCAGATACTTGCAGCATGGTGCGGCTGCAGGTGCTGGTCCTGCTCCGCTCACACATCCTTGCCTGTGCCAAGTCCACCCATTCATGGCGCTGCACTCCTTGTTTGCATCATGCCTTGATCCATTGCTCTGATCTGGCCGCAACTGTTCATCCTGTCTGGCTTACTCTGATTCTCTCACCTGACATAGTTGGCACAACTTCTGGCCGATGTGGTGTTTTCAACAGGCTTGGATGGACTTAATATCATTCAAGATACCAGGCAGATGATGCTCAATGCTCCTGGGTGCATGCAGGCAGCGCCCTACGCAGACTCCCCTTCACAGCACCAGGGTCATGCGGTTAAAATGGAGAAACTGCATCAGGAAGCTGTGAGGGCAGTTGCTGCTGGGTCAGACCTGCACGCCTTCCTTGCTTTGCATGCTCTATCCCAGCAAGAGCAGCAGCAGCACCGGGAGGCTGCCTTGCGGGAGGCTTTGCAGCTCAGGTATGGCCTGGTAGGAGGCAGAGGGGGCCTTGAACCGGAGGATTTGGAGCTCTTGGAAGCGGCTACTGCTCGCGCTCTGACAATGGTGTCACTCTTTGGATAGTGTGGTTTTGGAAGCAGTTGCAAAAGCCTGTCGATGTCGTCCTGAGATGGGCTCTCTCCTTGAGCAAAAAGTATCTTGAGAAATCAAGTACAAAATCAGTGTACTTAGAAGACTCTTGGACCGCAGATCACAGAATAAGCAATCCAAATCCAGTTTTAGACACTAAGCAGTGCTTGTCTACCAAAGAAGCAACGCTGTGAATTGCTGGACAGACATTTAATACAATAAGTTATTGTGATTTATAGTTAATGTAATCAATAGCTTGTTCATCTCCAGCATCTGCTGCTCTCTGCCTTGCCATCGCCTGGCCAAGAAGGCCACTGGCAGTATCATGTAGCTGGATCTTGTCACACAAGATGAGTGCTGCAGCAAAAGTGTGCTGCACTGCGTGTTCAATTGATCGGTGTCGGTTGGCTGAGTGACTGACGATGCAGCTATTGCGCAGCTATGCAGGCTGTACAAAGAGCATTTGTTTGCATTGTTACGCACCTGCAAACCGACCAAAAGCAAAACCATGTTGAGTATGGGTGCAGCCTTATAATAAAGACCCCCATGGAGTAGTCCATTCCATGCCTGTGGGGAACACAGCATGGCAGTGCAATGGTCCTAGCATAACTCCGCTGGAACTGTCTAAACTGTTAAGGCTGTTGTAACAACCTTGATTGATTCAACCAGGTCCGATTGAAATGCTGGTCGTCAATCATCAACCATTAAACGATTGAAATAAGCATGGAAACAATCAGCAGTTGACTCAAGCGGCATACAACTGGAAACGTGACAGGCTCGTGCGTGTTAATTTATAAGGCTGAAGATCAGAAATGTGAGATGGGTGCTGACTTTCTGCTTCCTATAATAACCGTAAGTCCTACAGTGGTTACCATTTGCACCATTCGATTGACAGGCCACATGCTCTCCTCTGGTAGGCTAAATACTATGCTACTAGTATCCCTGCCAGTGTGTATGCTTGTCAGGTCTGGGGCACACGGTTCATGAAGAGGGGCAGTGAGTTTGACAGCCCCCTTCAAACTGTGCATATGTGTTTCCTGAAAGGTGTGCTTGATGTATATAGAACCACGCCTTATTGGGATGTGTTGCGAGAGTGTGGACAGGAGCCTTTGCAATTTCATTGGTTCCGTGCTGCTGCCAAATTCTTTTACACACCTTTTGGGGAATAGTGGCTTGCTTTAGAAGATTGTTTATGCAGATGTTGCTCTTAGTGCTTCTTACAAAAAGTGTTGGACAGCGGAGTTCATAGAAGTGTATGAGGGTCTGCGTTTGTCAGATAGGTATACAGGTTGCGTTAAGGCTGCGATCCCCCTCCCACTACAAGACCTTATGGCCAATTTGCATGAGCGATTGCATGTGGTATGGAGGGAATTGGATGGTGCAGACCCTAGGATACACACTCACAAACAGGCTTCTTGTGATGCATGGATGGCCTTGCCTCTTAAGCCAAGCGCTGTGCAGGGCCCTTCCCATTTGCTGCATAGAAACCGACAGTTGAAACTGAGTAGGCATTTGCTTTGTAACATAGCTCTTTTTTACTTGTGTGCCCATACCCTGAGAGTTGAGACTGGCAGTTGGCAAATCCACAATAGGCACTGTGATAAATGTGACTTGCATGATGTCAAGGATGAAGAACATGTCACAGGTCGGTCCTATTCTATACACGAGCTTGGACATATGCATTATGAGAGGGAAATTCAAAAGAACAAATTATTGATTTTACTGGGACTGATATAATTTAGATAGGAGACATGAGATCTTTTTACTTAGACAACATCAGTGCTAAGGATGTGAAATTGTTTCTCTTGAAGCAGACGTACAAGTCACTTCTTTTTCTTTCTGAGACTGGATATTTTTGGCTGGCTGGCAGTGCCCAGCTAGCCTAGCAATCAACCCCATCTGGCTGATGGACCAACCCCAGGTAAACTTACTTAAACTGAACAGGTCCGGGCTTGATTGTAACTCATACTGGTCATCGGATTCAATTTGCTACACACTGACACTCCGTACAATTCCCGCCATCAAGCTAGAGGGTTAAGACATCAGTGACTTGATTCAGAATCAGAAAGCCTATGCAAAATAAGCCCCAGCGTTGCTGATCACCAGTGTTATGTACAAGTGCACTGCTTACTGCTGCAGTGCTATGGCTCTTAGTCTATTTACAATTTGTCTGTACATTAAGAAACATTTAGAACAGCAGCGCAGGCTACTCTTTTGCTGAGCAAGGCCTGAGATGTTCAAAAGTCTAATGTCAATGCAGCGTCAAAACCGAAGAGTCGCGGAGGAATCTTCTTCTCGTCTATAGCATGTTCCAGCTAGCGCATGCAAGCAGTCTAGTTAAATGTGTAAGATGGAACCTTCTGTCATGGTAATCACAGATGCACTCTTCATGGTGGTCTGGGCAGGAGAGCGTCGGTGCGATGCAGCAACAGGTGCATGCAGCCTTGGGTGAGGGCAAGCAGGTATGCAAGCCCAGCCAATATGCCATGCAAATGCCGAGTTGAGTCCAGAAGGAGCGCAGACACGCCCTAGCACCAATCTTGCAAGCAAACGGTGCAAGCAGAGGGAACACAGACCCCCTCGACCTAACACCTTCCTGTCCACACTCCCGAGTTTTTATTATACGGATGACCTGCCAGGGGGTCAGCGACGCATGCTCAACGAGCATGGTGCACAAGCACAAGGAAGGAACAATACAGATGACCTCCGTGGGCTCACAGACAGGGCGTGTGCGCCTCAACTCCAATGCCCATCCCCCACTGTAGCACGTGGGGAACTCACTCAGCACGCTACCATCAGCGACGCAGGGAGTTGGACCTGCTTGCTGTGGCTGACCCGATGGCTGAACTACCCCTCCTTGCTGACACTTGCCCAGCCGTGCCGCCCTCGCCGCCGGTGGATGGCCACCGGCCGCCGCCCCTGCTGCTGCGCTGCGAGGCCAGGGGCTTGCTGCCGCCCTCCTGCGGCTGTGCGTGCGGCGGCGCGTCCTTGGCCGCGCTGCCACCGGTGGGTGGCTTGGCGTGGTTGTGGCGCATGGGGCTGTGCATGGCGATGCCCTGCGCGGCCGCGCTCAGGGCAGCGGCGGCGGCACCTGCGGGTGCGGGGCAGAGCGTGGGGGGGTGGGAGGGCATTTGGGGCACATGCGCAAGCCGAGTGCCTCATCCCGAGGGCATTTGCCTCCCTTTTGTCCACGCCCATGTGCTGAGGCGAGGGCACACCCAAGCTTTGCCATCTTGCACATCCCACCACCCAAGGGCTCACAGTTCCATCTGTCCCCTCTCCCCCTAACCCCTTTGCATGCGTGTGCTCCTCTAGTCTCCCTGCCTGCTTACACTTGGCATTGCACGCGGGGCGCGTCAGCGTTGCCGCCCATATTTCACTGCAGTGACCCCACCTCAGTGACCCCACCTCAGTGACCCCACCTCAGTGATCCCACCTCAGTGATCCCACCTCAGTGATCCCACCTCAGTGATCCCACCTCAGTGATCCCACCTCAGTGACCCCACCTCAGTGACCCCACCTCAGTGACCCACGCCCACCTCAGTGACC
>LFCJ01000260.1_pt1 | contig 31306 bp, 29 predicted proteins | sample 643141 | NCBI WGS metagenome assembly LFCJ01 (sample SAMN03766243, study PRJNA286221) | soda lake metagenome | biome: soda lake; feature: Kulunda steppe; material: water; isolation source: sample B1-Br-g2 brine of Lake Bitter-1 | place: Russia: Kulunda steppe | collected 2010-07
CATGTCACACAACTCCCCGTCATCGTCCAGATCAGGTTGCCAACTCCGCTGATCTCGTCCCATCTCCCAGCCTCAACTTCTCAGCTACGGGAATAGAACTTGTGGGTAAGAGACAGGTCTAAAGTCGCGGGAATCCACGAAGTGGATATTCAGGTTGCGCGTTTCCTTGGGGTTCAAATACGCTTTCGCGTGACCCTTCGACGGTCGCCGTCCAGTTGTGACCAAGGACGTGCGTTACAGCGCGTACAGCCCTGCCAATGGGGCCTTCCTCCACGCATACAGCGGGCGTCGACAGCGTGGAACACCGTTCCACGGGCAATCGGGCGTCGCCCGATGACGACTGCTGGCTATTCAACCAGCGAGGTAGCACGGTTCGCGTCAGCCGAACTGCTACGCCGTGCATGGTTCTCCCTCCCGTTGTGCGATATTCTCTGAAGCGTTCAGGTCAGCGTGGCGTCCACGACTACACCCCGAACATGAAAAGTGGTAAAGACCGTGGCATTGCGCCTGTTCAACCTGTAACGATCGTCCGAGGTGGACGAACTGGGCCACCATCGATCGGCTCTCCTCCTGACACGATTCAGTGGCCGAATCACCGGGCCTGTGTTCGCTGATGAGCGACGGACGGAACGGTAGTTTCATGCGGATCGATCCACTTCTGTTCACACATGGACGGATTCTTGCCTATCGCGATCGACACGGAGGGGTGGTCAGCGTGAGCGTGTCTGCGATCGAAGCAGAACTCTCCGAGGACGAGCGTGCGGGTCTCGAACTCGTTCGCGAGACCGGTGGCATTCACCAGAGCGACTTCTGGAAAGAACTCGATGTCTCCTCGCGCAAAGGGAGCCGAATCGTCGAATCGCTCGTCAATAAAGAGCTCGTCGATCGAGAGGAGACGGTGTACGACGGTCACAACACCTATTATATCACGCCAACTGCCCGAGACCTCGACTTTACACTGTTGATGGCAGGCGACATGCTCTCGCCGTTTATCGGCGAAGAGGAGGTCGATCCGAACAGTGACGCCTTCTCGCAGTGGATCATGAACCTCGCGTACGAAGAGTAGATAGCGTACATCGCTCGCTGTCGGAGTCGAAAACGCGCACTCAAGACGATCGGATCACGTTCCTGTCGAGAGGGACGTCGAAACTAACGCCGTCGATGAGCTGTCCGCGAACCGATCGATCGGTCTCTTCGTCGAGATGGAGGCCACGTCGATCGGTCTCTTTGTCGAGCCAGAACAACGTCTCGTCGTTCGACGGGGAGACACAGTACCTGCCCCGCCTCTGATCGCGCTCAGTCGAGTGCGCTGGCTGCCCGAATGAGGCGTTCTTCGCCGAACGCCGGCCCGACGAGCTGCAAGCCGACTGGCAGGCCGTCGGTCTCTCCTGCTGGAACCGAAATCGCGGGCAGATCTGCGAGGTTGATCGGGACGGTGTTTGCGTCGGCCAGGTACATCTGCAACGGATCGTCGAGACTCGTTCCGAGCTTGAAGGGGGGCACCGGCATCGTCGGCGACGCCAGCACGTCGGCCTCCGAGAGGGCCTCGTCGAAGTCCTGTTTGACCCACGCACGAGCGTCCTGGGCCTTCTTGTAGTACTTGTCGTGGTAACCGGCGGAGAGGGCGTAGGTCCCGAGGAGAATCCGGCGCTTGACTTCGTCGCCGAACCCCTCCTTGCGAGTCTGTGCAAACGCCTCGTTCCAGTTTCCATCGGCCTCGGCGTCGTGGCCGTATCGGACACCATCGAACCGTGCGAGATTCGAGGACGCTTCCGACATCGCGATCACGTAGTACGCCTCGATAGCGTGTTCGATCGACGGCAAACTGACCTCGTGATAGTCGGCACCGCGATCCTTGAGGTCGCCGATCGCGTCCCAGAACGTCTCGACGACGCCCTCGTGAGCACCGTCGAGCAGTTCGGTGGGGATGCCGATCGAGAGCCCGTCGACGTCGCCCGTGGCGGCGTCGGCGTAGGCTGCGTTGTCACCTTCTTTGGACGTTGTCGCGTCCCGGTCGTCGCTCCCCGCGATCACGTCGAGCAGCGTGGCGGCGTCTTCGACGCTGTTGGCGAACGGGCCGATCTGTTCTAAGCTGTTCCCGTAGGCGACGAGTCCGTACCGCGAGACCAGGCCGTAGGTCGGTTTGATACCCACGACGCCACAGAACGCGGCCGGACAGCGAACCGAACCACCGGTATCCGAGCCGAGCGCGAGGTCTGCCTCGCCCGCGGCGACAGCAGCGGCCGACCCCCCCGAGGAGCCACCGGGGACGTGACCTGGTGCGGCCGGATTCTCGACCGAGCCAAAGTACGACGTTTCGGTCGTCGACCCCATCCCGAACTCGTCCATGTTCGCCTTGCCAACGATCGTCCCGCCGGCATTTTTCACCCGCGACACAGCCGTCGCGTCGTACGGTGGGACGTACTCTTCGAGCATCCGGGACCCACAGGTCGTCCGGACCCCGTCCGTCGAGATATTGTCCTTGATGGCGACCGTCTTTCCGGCCAGCGGCCCCTCGTCTGTCCCCTCGATACGCTCTTCGGTGATGAAAATATTCGTCGACATGATCAGGAAACGTTCGGGCCCGTAAAGTAGCCGTCCTCGGTTTCGCTTGCGTTCCGAAGCGCCTCCTCGCTCGACAGCGAGTCGTGCTCCTCGTCCGGACGCATCACGTTCGTCAGCGTCGGCTCACGATCGACTTCCGGCACCTCGTCTAGCGTCTCAAAGTACTCGAGGATCTCCGCAAACTGCCCGGTGAACTGGTCGACCTCGTCGTCCGTGAGGTCGACGCGAGCCAGTTCCGCAACGTGGCGGACCTCCTCGGCACTGACGGCGTCGTCGCTCATACGCAATCCCACCGGCCTCCGGAGAGTAAGGGTTTCGATACCGGTGGCACGGACAGGACCCAGGCCCTCGCCGACTGCGGGCATCCGTTTTCTCTCCTGGTACGCGCCCATTCCCCCTTGGTACAATCGAAGTTATTAAGTGCTGACGAATGACGCCATTCCCCACGATAGAGTGTTTTCCACCTGGGTACAATGACAGACCCCACCATCCAAACTCGGAGCGGTGAGCGACAGCAAACAGCGTCTGACGAGCGTACAGCACAGTCGGACGAGCACGAACAGTGTCCGGAGTGTCGTGGCCGTCTCGCGGCTGACACCGAGCACGCCGAGACCGTCTGTACCGACTGTGGGCTCGTTGTCGACGAAGGCGAGATCGATCGCGGTCCCGAATGGCGTGCGTTCGATGCCGCCGAGAAAGACCAGAAATCCCGTGTTGGCGCCCCAACGACGAATATGATGCACGATCAGGGGCTCTCGACGAATATCGGCTGGCAGGACAAAGACGCCTACGGGAAATCGTTGAGCACCCGTCAGCGCCAGAAGATGCAGCGACTCCGAACCTGGAACGAGCGCTTTCGGACCCGCGACTCCAAAGAGCGCAACCTCAAACAGGCACTCGGCGAGATCGATCGGATGGCGAGCGCCCTCGGACTTCCCAAGAACGTCCGTGAAACCGCGAGCGTCATTTACCGACGTGCACTCGATGAGGACCTGCTCCCGGGCCGATCGATCGAGGGTGTCGCGACGGCCTCGCTGTACGCCGCTGCACGCCAGGCCGGGACGCCACGCAGTCTGGACGAGATTGCGGCCGTCAGCCGCGTCGAGAAAGACGAAATCGCCCGGACGTACCGGTACGTGATCCGCGAACTCGGACTCGAGGTCAAGCCGGCGGATCCCGAGAGTTACGTTCCCCGGTTCGCCAGCGACCTCGACCTCTCTGACGAGACGGAGCGACGTGCGCGCAGCCTCCTGCAGGCAGCGAAAACGAACGGCGTCCACTCGGGGAAGTCACCGGTCGGACTCGCCGCCGCCGCGGTGTACGCTGGGGCCTTGCTGACCAACGAGAAGGTTACCCAGAACGACGTTAGCGACGTCGCGAGTATCTCCGAAGTGACGATCCGCAACCGGTACCACGAGTTGCTCGAAGCCGAAGAGCAGACGACGGTTTAGGCGTTCAGCTGTCGAGCCGGTAGCATCGATCGCAAAACGCTGTCACCGTCGCGATTACGGCGATTCCAATGATCTCTTGTAGCTGTTTTAATCCGATACTAACTCGATCGACGGCCGGGTAATAAGCGCATATTCATATCAGTTCCTGTGACAGTACCGCGAATGAACTGTGATAACTGTCGCGCCGAAGAGGTTGCGTACACGCTGACGACTCACGTCGATACCACCGATGGAAAGCAGATCGATTTACACTTCTGTTCGACCGATTGTCTGCACGTCTGGACGTGACATCAGCCACGAAGCGACTTCGTGAGACTCCTCTGTAGGCACTCCGGCCAGCAGATCATCCCGGCTGTGAGCGTATGGGTTTGCCGACACTGGGTAACTCATCCGATCGCACCTGTTCTCTCCTCTTCGCTGGTCGCCAGTCGTGACACCGGACGCTGCACAACTGCTATCTCGGTACTGAAAGAACAGTGACGTATGGCCGACGCACCACGATCGACAGCCACCGACGCATCACTCTGCTCGCTGGACGATGCCGAGTCGACGTACCGGACGGTCAACGGAACCGATCTCCACGTCGTCTCGGCCGGTGACGAGGCGGATCCACTCGTCGTCTTGCTCCACGGCTTTCCCGAGTTCTGGTACGGCTGGCACGCCCAGATCGAACCGCTCGTCGAGGCCGGCTACCGGGTGGTCGTCCCCGATCAGCGAGGGTACAACCTGAGCGAGAAGCCCCGGTCCGTTCGGGCGTACCAGTTGCGCAATCTGTCCCGCGATATCGTCGACCTCGTCGCGACTGAGGACCGTGACTCGGCCCACATCGTCGGCCACGACTGGGGCGGAACCGTCGCGTGGGATCTCGGCCACCGGTATCCGGACGTCGTCGATCGACTCGGCATTCTCAACGCACCACACCCGATGACCTTTCGCGAACAGTTGCGATCGAATCCGGAGCAGCTGCTCCGTAGCTGGTACGTCTTCTACTTCCAGCTCCCCCGGATTCCGGAACTCGCCGTGGAACTAACTGGGTATCGCCTCCTCGAGCGTGCCCTCCGCGAGACGTCGGCACCGGGCACGTTTTCGGCGGAGACGCTGGCGCACTACCGGCGTGCCTGGGAGGGTGACGGAACCATCACCGCGATGCTCAACTGGTACCGGGCGATCGCACGGTATCCGCCCAACTACTCGCGGGAGCGGATTACAGCACCGACGATCGTCATCTGGGGCGAAGATGACACCGCACTGGTTCCCGAACTCGCGGTCGAAGGCTACCGCCGATGCGAGGACGGTCGGCTCGAATACCTGCCGGAGACGAGCCACTGGGTCCAGCACGAACGGCCGGAGCGAGTGACAGCACTGCTTCTCGATCACCTATCGTAACAACTGCAACTGCTTACTGGTTGCACAGTCTGCGGTTCTCACTCACGTCGCTCGCTCCCGACCCACGCACACGCCGAACCGCGCTCTCCTCATGGGTCCCAGTCACGTCGTTCGTTCCGACCCCACGCAGCCCTCGTGCGATCGGGTGTTCAGTGACTTGCAGTGGCTACTATCGTTTGATGGCTCCCGGTTCGGAACGTGGGTGACGAACGCCTCGGAACCTGCCCGATCGACCTCGTCGCTGTCGTGTAGACGCTGTGGGGCCACCCAGCCACATTCCGGTTCGTGTACAGTCATTTCGTCGCGTTGCTACCGGTACCAGGGGTACAGCACTGCGCGATCTTTTTATTGATCTCTTCATCTCTGCGGGCAGTATAGCTCAAATCGTGCTGGAAAGAGCGAGCTTATGGTTGTCATGTTGCATAATATAAGGTATTGGCATGTGTTTGTACACAGAAATTATGTGTCAGCTTGCTATCTCCACTCACAGACCATGACAACATACCACACGAACCCGGCTGTAGAGATCGCTGTGCACGACACGACGGACGACACTGGATGAGTCGCCACTGAGCTGTCAGAGAACGCCATGACTGAACTGACACCATCTGGTCGGAACCGCACCGAAACCGCCCCCTTTGCGGGCCGCTCCGATCCGCTGCGACGAAGCATCGAGGTCGAATACTGGGTCGTCGATAGCGACGGCTATCTGGTCGAACCCGGTGAACTCGTCGACGCCTCTCCAGGAGTCGAGCGCGAGTTCGTCGAACCACTGCTCGAAATCAAGACTACGCCGTGTGAGACGACGGCCGAACTGCGTACCGAACTGTTCGATCGAGTCGGGGCCGTTCTTCGCCGGGCTGACGAACTCGATAAGGGACTCGTCCCGCTCGCAACGCCGATCGGCCAGGCAGAGATCCGAGAGCGATCAAGCGAGCGGACCTGGATTCAAAACCGGGTCATCGGCGACGACTTCGAGTACGTTCGACACTGTGCAGGCACTCACATTCATCTCGAACAGCAACCGGGTGCCGAGCGGGCACAGCTGAACACGCTCATCGCACTCGACCCTGCACTGGCGCTTGTCAACTCCTCACCGTACTTTTCCGGGGAGTATGTGGCTGCTGGGGCCCGATCGAAGCTGTATCGTCGGCTGGCCTACGACGGACTCGCCCATCAGGGTCGCCTATGGCGGTACGTCGACGACACCGACGAGTGGGACCGGCGTCTCGAACGGCGATACGAGGAGTTCGTCACAGCAGCACTCGACGCTGGCGTCGATCGGGCGACCATCGTGTCGAGTTTCGATCCCGAAAGCGCGGTGTGGACACCCGTCCAGCTCCGCGAGACGTTCACGACGGTCGAGTGGCGCTCACCCGACACGGCGCTTCCAAGTCAGGTCGTCCAGTTGGCCGACCAGCTTGCCACTATCGTCGATCGGGTCACCGACTCCGAGATCCGAATCGAGGGCAAAACCGGCCACGTCACGGCCGACACGGTCGTCCTTCCCGAGTTCGATGCCGTCCTCGACTACGTCGACGCGGCGATCACCGATGGGCTCTCGTCGGCTCCGGTCCGATCGTATCTCGAACGCATGGGATTCGATACCGAGGCCTACGAGCCGGTCTCACACGAGATCTCGGATCGAACGGCTGTCTCTCCTGCAGCGGCACGCGAACTTCGGCTCGAACACGCTGCTCGACTCGAACAGGACGTTCATCGAGTGGGCTCGCTCAGTGCTGACTGATCGTCTACCACATGCGCGGCAAATACTGACACCACGGCACCACTTTTCAATATTATCTCTGTTTCGTCATTATATGGAACGGCCCCGGATCGCGCTCCTGAACGCGGCTCACAGCGCTGTCGACACGCGGCAGAATTTTTATCGTGAACTAGACGCGGCGCTCGTGGAGTTTCACTGTCCCTCCGGGGAGATTCCCGATGGGTTCCGATACGACGGGTTCATTATCACCGGTTCTCGGGCCTCCGTCTACTGGGACCGTGAGTGGATCGGGCGGCTCAAGACCTGGGTCGGCGGTGCAATCGAGGCCGGTCTCCCAGGGCTAGGTGTCTGTTATGGCCACCAGCTTCTGGCCGACGTGATGGGGGGCCGCGTCGAAGATATGGGTGAGTACGAGATCGGCTACCGAACCGTCGAGCAGGACGGAGTGAACCGCCTGCTCGACGGCATCGACGAGACGATGACCGTCTTTACGACTCACTCCGATCGTGTCGTCGAGGAACCGCCGGGTGCGACCGTCTTCGCGAGAAACGAGTACGGGATCCACGGCTTTCGCAAGGACCGGGTGTTCACCGTCCAGTTCCATCCCGAGTACGATATGGAGACCGCCGAATCCGTGACACGAAACAAAACCGACGAACTCTCTTCCGATCGTATCGAGGAGGTACTCGACGGGATCAACGCGGACAACTACCGTGCCGCCTGTGAAGCCAAACGACTATTCGACAACTTTCTTGGCTATGTCGAGGATGTCCAGGCCGAGCGGACCGCTGCAGGCTGAACGCAGAGACAGTTGCAGACGAGTCTGTTCGCTGACGGTTCACACACCAGTACGTTCACCCGAACATATTCGTGGCAGCGTCGACATAGCTTCCATTAGTACCACCTTCGTATGGCTCAGGCAACTCTTACTGTCACGATGCCCCAGCAGGTCTGGATCCAGCAGCTCTCTACGGCCTACCCAGAGACGACGTTCCGAGTGCTCGCAGCCGTCCCTGGCTCTGAGACCGGATTCGCACTCGTTCGGATCACTGGTCCGGACGTCGTCGAAGTCGTCGACGAGATGACCGACCACCCACAGCTTACCGAGTTGACCCTCGCTCAGTGGAGCGACAGCGAGGCGACGGTTCACTTCGAGACGACGGCGCCGCTGTTGTTGTTCTCCTCACAGGAGTCCGGAATGCCGATCGAGCTTCCGGTCGAGATCCAGGATGGTGAGGCGACGATCGAGGTGACCGGTTCGCGCGAACGGCTCGCAGAACTTGCCGACCAGCTCGAAGAGTTCGGGCTGCAGTACCGAATCGAACACGTCAGAGAACGACTTCACGAGAGTCAGCTCCTCTCGGACCGCCAGCTCGAGGTTGTCGCTGCTGCCGTGGCCGTGGGCTACTACGACACCCCGCGACAGTCATCCTTGACCGAACTGGCCGACCATCTCGACATCGCGAAGTCGACGTGTAGTGAAACGCTCCATCGTGCCGAAGAGGCGATTATCAAACGGTTTATCGAGAACATTCCAGGCATCACCGAGGACGACGAGCTGGCGGACCAACTCGCCAGCAACTGAGCCGCGTTCGTGAGGAGCTGTCGATCAGGTACTATTATATATTTCTGCTGAATTTGCCGCCGCTTTCGTGATCGGTCCGCGTCTGCCGCCGTTTTGGTGATGGGTCTGCACTATTTAACTAACCGAACATATTCGTGGCCATTCTCAAACTTTGGAAATCGACTGTATATTTCAACATTGTCTAGTTGTGAATCGCGGTTAGAGTACAGAGATATGTATTCCATTATGCGCGTTATGGGAACACGTTACACAGACGTGGGTATCGACAGAGGTGTTCCGGGTAGATGAGCGCGGACGACGACTCGTTCCACCCGCTCGGCCAGGAGTGGGAGGACGAGCTGGAGGGGATGCTCGACGACACCGAGTACGATAGCGACCTCGGGATGCGGATGGCCCAGGACGCGATGGCCGTCACCAAAGGCGAGCTGTCCGAAGCCGAGTTCCACGAAAAGTATCACGAGGACGTGATGGAGGAGTTCGGCGAAGACCAGCGTCCGACAGAGGAAGCCTACGAGCAGTCCAAAGCAGAACAGGCAGGCACTGTCGGGCGAATGCTCGAAAAGTTCGATGGGGACGGCGAAGAGAGTCGCCGAGAGACGATGAAAAAGATGGGCGCTGCCGGTGCAGCGGCCGTCGGTCTCAGTGCGTGGGGAGCGATGGACGATGGTCAGCCGGCAAACATCGCTGCCGCTCAAGACGATGACGACGGCGGCGACGAGGGAACCCAGCTTGGCATGGTCCTCGACCTCGAACGCTGTGACGGCTGTCTCTCCTGTGTAACTGCCTGTCAGCAGGAGAACCAACTCGATCAGGGAGTCAACTGGATGTATATCCTCGATTACGAGGACAGTACCCCAGGTGGCCGAAACCGGCTTATCCGTCCGTGCCAGCACTGTACCGACGCACCTTGTGAGAAAGTCTGTCCGACGACGGCCCGACACACTCGGGACAAGGACGGTCTCGTGTTGACCGACTACGACGTCTGTATCGGCTGCCGATACTGTCAGGTCGCCTGTCCGTACGGTGTCAACTACTTCCAGTGGGACGAACCCGACGTCTCGACGGACGAGATCGCGGACAATATGGGTGTCAACCCTGGCGAACACGGCGATCACATGACCGACGAGCGCGATCGCTGGGTCGACAGCCGAGCGCCACGCGGTGTGATGAGCAAGTGTACGATGTGTCCAACCCGACAGGACGGACACATGGGTGATGACATGGTTGGCACGACGGCCTGTGAACAGGCCTGCCCACCAGAAGCGATCCAGTTCGGCGACATGAACGATCCCGACAGCGCACCACAGCAGTATCTCTCGAACGTCGTCCAGTCCCGCGCCCGGGTACAGGTCGACGGACAGAGCCCCAACATGGAGGAGGTCCAGGAGTCGTACGACTTCCTCGACGAGGAGATCGATCTACTCGAGATGGACTTCATGCCCGGACCATGGGGCCGCGACGAGATCGAAGCCGCCCTCTTCGTCCTGGGCGAAATCGACGAGGCAGACCTGAGCCTCGACGAGGAGGAACTGCGAGAGGCACTGCTCGACATTCTCGACGAGGAGTTCGAGGATGAACTCGACGAGGAGGAACTCTCCGAAGACGACCTCGAAGCGATCGTCGACGAGCTGCTCGACGGTGCCGAGGACGGAGACGACATCGAACGCGCACTGGACGCGATGGATGCCGTCATTGCGGATTCCGAAGCCGCCATCCAGGACGTGGTCGATCGGTACGAGTCCCGCGAGATCACGCCAGCCGAAGTTGAGGAAGCGCTGGAAATCGTCGACGGCGCGGAGCCAGAAGACGTCGTCGTCTCCGAGGGTGGAATCACTGACGAAGGGACCGCCCAGGAGGTACTCGAAGCCTACGCCGGCGACAATGCGTCGACGTTCAAGCTGCTCGAAGACATCGGGACCAACCCGAACGTGACCTACGTCGGCAACGAGCCAGGTCCGAACGCCGAGCAGGTCGACGGGCCAGTCGCCTACGATGACGTCGGTCTGACGGACAACCGCAAGGAGGTCCTCGATGAAGGGACTGTCGGTGACTTTGGGGTGTCCCTATGAGTACCAAGACACCGTCTGAGGCGGATATCCTCCGTCCGATCGACAACTTCAGCAAAAAGTACTTCATCCTGTTTGGCGTCGCCAGCCTCGCACTCGGTGCGTTCATGATCGGCTGGATATACCAGCTCTGGCAGGGAATGGTCGTCACTGGCCTCTCGGACTGGGGTAGCGGTGGCGGCGTGACATGGGGGCTGTACATCGGCGCGTTCATCTGGTGGGTCGGCATCGCTCACGGCGGGATCATCCTCTCTGCAGCCGTTCGCCTGCTCGGGATGGACCGCTACATGCCGGTCGCTCGACTCGCAGAGATGCTTACGCTTGCCGGCCTCTCGGCTGCAGGCTTCTACATTCTGGTCCATATGGGCCGTCCGGACCGAATGGTCACGAGCGTCCTCGGTCACTACCACATCACGGTCAACAACTCGCCGCTGGTGTGGGACGTGACCGTCATCACGGCATACTTCGTGTTGACGGCGACCTATCTGGGGCTGACGCTCCGATACGACATCACGCGACTTCGTGGACAGCTTCCTGACTACCTCGAGCCAGTCTACAAGGTCATGACGCTTGGCTACAGCGAGAAAGAGGACAAGATCATCGAGCGGATGGTCTGGTGGCTCGCACTCGCGATCATCATCATGGCACCGCTGTTGCTCCACGGTGGTGTGATTCCGTGGCTGTTCGCCGTGTTGCCGACCTACCCCGGCTGGTTCAGTGCCGTTCAGGGACCACAGTTCCTCACGATCGCACTGACGTCGGCGATCAGTGGCGTGATCATACTTTCGTACGCGTTCCGCCGCGCGTACGACTGGGATCACATCATCACTGACGACATCTTCCGTGGCCTGATGCTGTGGCTCGGCTTCTTCTGTCTCCTCTTCCTCTGGCTGCAGCTCCAGCAACTCACCGTGGGCACCTTCGCACCGGCGACCGACCTCGCAACGGCAACCGATTCGAAGCTCTCTCACTGGATGTACGTCGTGCCGATGCTGATGGTACTTGGCGTACTCGCGTTCATCTTCGCACAGACGATTCGACCGTCGCTGTTCAGCAAGACGCGATCGATCGTCGCCGCCGTGTTGGTACTGATGGCGACGCTGGTCGAGAAGACCTACTTCGTCATCGCTGGCTTCTGGTACCCAACGTTTAGCATCTACGAGGCAACGCCGGGCGATTACTTCCCGAGCGTGATCGAACTGCTCTCGATCGTCGGCACGATCGGGCTGGTGACGTTGTTCTTCCTCGTCATCTCGAAGCTTGTTCCGGTCGTCGAACTGCACGCGATCGAGCACCTCAACGGAGACCACGGCCACGAGCACGAGTCGGAACATGACACCGCTAGCGAACCGGAGGTGGAAGCATGATTGCACCGGCGACGCTCATGAGTGCGCTCTCCTGGCTGCTCTATCACGGCTACGACGGAACTGAGGGTGTCACTGGATTCCCGAACACTGGGACCTACCTCATCTTTGGAGTCGTCCTCGTTCCGATATACGTCATGGTCGCAGCGTGGTTCCTCGGTTCACCGAGGGACTCGAAGACCGGGCTGATGGGTGTCACGTATCTCGTCGGCATCACCGCCCAGATGTGGATCGGGATGTTCGTCCTGACAGTGATCATCGGTGCGGTCTTCTACGGCGGCATTCCGGAGCCGCTCGCTTCGGGCGGCCCGTAGACGGACTGTACTGACACCGTTTTTGCGAGCAGTTTTTCACGTTCACCAACCGATAGCGGGGTCTTTCGACTACCAGATTGAAGCTGCCTTTTGTGTCCAGCAGCAATCCGATACCGCCGACGCAGAGTCACAGCTGCAATCAAAACTGCCCCTGAACATGCAGGGCAAACGGTAACTAGAGCGGCTGTTGGTGTTTGGGTGTGTACAACACAGTTGTGACTGCCCTCTCGTGGGTTGCTTACCACGGCTACGAGGGGACTGAGGGGGTTACTGGGTTCCCGAACACGGGGACGTGGATCATCTTCGGTGTCGTTCTGGTGCCGGTCTACGTGATGGTTGCAGCGTGGTTTCTCGGGACGCCCCGTGACACCAAGACGGGGCTGATGGGTGTCACGTATCTCGTCGGCATCACGGCCCAGATGTGGATCGGCATGCTGATCCTGACGCTGCTGATCGGCCTCGTCTTCTACGGGGGGCTCCCCGAACCGCTCTCGTCACCGGGGCCGTAGGCGGCGTCGTTCGAGGCACGATTTCGATCGATCGCCCGCGTTCGATCAGCGAACCATCACACGTATCCCGTTTCGCTCCCTTACATTCGCTATATCACTCCAGCATGAGTATTACAGAAACCGAACTCAGAATTAAACTCGAGGAGATTCAGGACCCGGACATCGGCGAGGATATCGTCTCGCTCGGACTGATCAACGACGTCACAATCGATGACGAGACCGCACGGATCTCGCTTGCGTTGAACGCGCCGTATGCACCGTCGGAGATGGAGATCGGGAACGCGATTCGGGAACTCTGTAACGAGGTCGGTCTCACGGCCGACCTGCGAGCACAGGCTGGCGCAGAACACGGCTTCGACGACGAGGTCCTGCCCCGGGTACGCAACGTTATCGCCGTCTCCTCCGGGAAAGGTGGTGTCGGCAAGACGACTGTCGCTGCCAACCTCGCCGCCGGACTCGAAAAGCGCGGTGCGATGGTCGGGTTACTTGACGCTGACATTCACGGGCCGAACATTCCCCAGATCCTCCCGGTCGAGAGCGAACCCGGTGTAACGCCAAGCGAGGATATCGTTCCACCGCGATCGGACGGCGTCCGGGTCATCAGTATGGGCTTCATGATGGAAGAGGAGGACGACCCGGCGATCCTCCGGGGGCCCATGGTAAACAAATTCATGATGAAGTTCCTGGAGGGCGTCGAGTGGGGTCGCCTCGACTATCTCATCGTCGACCTCCCACCAGGTACTGGTGACGCGACACTGAACCTCCTGCAGTCGATGCCCGTCACCGGCGCTGTCGTCGTCACGACGCCACAGGAGATGGCCCTCGACGACACCAGAAAAGGGATCCAGATGTTCAACAAACACGACACGCCCATCCTTGGCGTCGTCGAGAACATGAGTTCGTTCATTGCTCCGGACACTGGCAAAGAGTACGGCCTCTTTGGGACCGACGGTGCACAGACGCTCGTCGACAAGTACGACATCCCGCTGCTCGGACAGATCCCGATCCATCCCGAGTTTGGGGCCGAAGGGAGCGAAGGGGCACTCGTCAAGGACGATTCGAGCCCAGTCCAGGAGACGCTTGAGGAGTTCGTCGGCGAGACGGCCGATCGAATCGGCGAAACCAACCGGCGGACAGTTGCCAAGCACAAAGGCGGCGAACCCGACAACGCGTTGCCGACCGAGACAGAAGACTAAGCTGCCTGGAGGCTGCGGTCGGGCGGAGACGAGATCGAATCCATTTTCGCCGCCCGTTGTCACAGCACCACTGTTCTCACCCGGCCGATAGCGCTTCTTCGAGGCGATCTTCGATCGATTCGAGCTCGTCGTACAGTTCGTCGCTGGCCTCGTCTTGCAGTTCGTCGATCCGGGTTGCGAGCCCCTCGAGTCGGATCCCTTTCTCGGTTTCGTCGCTTTCGATCTTCTGGACGTAGATATCCTCGTGGACGTCGTACACCTCGTCTTCCGAGAGATCGGTGACGGCCAGAACGACGTCGAGTTTGTTCCGATCGATGCCCGTAACCCACTCGTGGGGGATCCCGTGCTCGTCGAGTGCGTCGAAGACGGTCCCCTCGTCTTTCGTGTAGCGGCGTGTCCGCGTGACCCGCCGGACAGCGCCGAACTGGCCAGCCAGACGCTGATCGCTCCCGAGTCGATCGAGCAGTGGGTTTCGGACCGTCGTCCGAAGTCCATCAGCACCCCGCTGGACGTCCGACAGTAACACGTAGAGATCGGTCAACGAGCCGGTATCGAGACTGGCAGGATCGTCCGCTGCATCGCCGAGACGCTCGATGAGGTCGGCCAACAACAGCGCGTCGTCGTGGACACGTTCGGGCGTCGTGCGTGCCTCGAGCGGGGAGAGCAGGTGCGGACTCTCCCCGGCGACGGCCCGGTCCGAATCGCGGACGATCGAATCAGCGACGACGGTGTACTCCCCCGAAAGCGTCAGGACTGTCGCGTACGGCTCGACCCGTGGTGGCAGGTCGTCGATTGCGATCGTTTCGTCGGGCAGCCGATCGGCGAATATGTCAAACTGCTCGCGCCAGAGGGGCTGTTGTTCGCCGCTGTCGGTAAAGCGGACGTCGATCCGGTCGTCCTCGATCGCGTCAACCTCGAAGCGGCGCTCGGAGACTGGGGTCTCCAGCTCTGTGCCCGGATCGAGGTCCATACAGATCGATTGCAGGTCGTTCCAGCGTTCGTCGTCCATATTCGGCCCTTCGTCGACCGTGGTCAAAAAGCGGTCCCAGGACGCTGCCACGCGACGGCTCCTCGCCCGGTGGGGGTCACCGCCACAGAGCCGGCGGCCAGTCTCGTGGCCTGTGCAGGGTTGATGCTATCGTAGCCACTGACCGTCAGTGTGCATCCGACCCACGCAGCCGTCGTGCGATCGGTGTGCAACCAGTTTCAGTTGTGACGATCCCGTGTCGACCAGTTCCTGTTCGACGTCGTACTGCTGGCAGAGTTTGCAAACGAACAGCTCGTGGAGGGTGTCGATCGTCATGATGAGGTCTCCACTCTGCATCCGATAACCGTCCGTCACGAGTTCGCAGACCCCGGGTTGGCTGCCGGTTCGAGCGGAGAATCCCACCGCGATCGCGACGCTCTACTCGTACTTGATCGACATTTCCACGAACTCGGTGCCACCACACTGGTCGCAGTCTGCTGGCGGTGTGAAGTGCTGATCTGGGTCGTCAGCGTCCGGGTTGTGATGCCCGGCATACACCTGCCTGCAGCTCCCACAGTAGTACAGGTTCGGTCGGTGTTTTCCTCGCATAGTATGGTACTTTTTGACACAGGGTTTAATATACTCTGTTCATCATTGAGCGGTCTGTTCAACGGCGAAGAGTGTACGCTCTCGTTTCGGGCCGCCCGATCGGCATGTCGCCGATCACGGCCTCCGTACTGGGAACAGGTCTGGGAGCTACGGTCACGGGCCTACGTCACCCTGCGCGATAGCAAGGGGGCCATCAACGATAGTAACAGCTGAATGCAGGGTTGTTACCGTTTCGAGCGCGATGGCGAGAACAGCGAATCGAGCCACTCGGCGATCGGGCTTTGCGTCTCGGTTCGTTCGCGGACGTCGTACTCGGGAGAAAGCATGTCGTTGGACCCATTGACGACGGTGACGTCTGCTTGCTCGATCAGGTCGGAGACGCGTTCGTCTACAGCGCCGTTTGTCAGGAGCAGAAGTGGTTGGGCTTCGACGCCACGAGCTGCTTCGACGAGCCTGTTGACGTCGTCGACGGTCGGTGACCCGTGGACGCCAGCAACGATTCGGTAGTCGAGCAGCTCGTCGACAGCATACACGTGAACCGGCAGCTCTGTACCCGCCGATGTTTCGACCGTCGTATCGATGCTCGTCTCGTACCCCCGTGTCTCCAGCGTCTCTGCGAGCAGGTGCCGTCGTTCCAGTTGCTCTGTGACCCACTGGTAGCCACCACTGGTCAGCGGATAGCGAACGAGCGGTTCTTCCTGAACATCCGTCGGCGAATACACGTGGGTGCAGTCACGACACCACAGTCTGTGCGTCGGGGAGTCGAACCACAGAGAACAGTCATGGCACCGATACTGCCGCTCGCGCTCGAGGGAGTCACCGGAGACAGCCTCCTCACACTGCGAACAGTACCGATCGTCGTCGGAGTCAGCGTCGCTCGCCGCTGTAGCCGCCGACTCGTCGTCTTCGATCGGTGTCTCACACGCAGTGTGAACGGCCGTCGATTCTTCGATGGCATGCACTGATACACAATCCGGACAGCCGGTGCTGTACTGCATCCCTTCGGTCGAACAGTGGGGGCAGATGTACACCTTGTACTCGAAGTCCGACTCCACCACCCCGCGGTCGGTCATTCTCTCGAGAAACTCGTCTCGTTCGCGTGCACCACCGGCGAGATGGCGATCGACGGATGGGTAGGTAACTGCTCCCGTCTCACCAACCGACGGTTCGAAGGCGTCCTGGTTGCTGTCTTTGAGCTCGCTCAATGCCCGGAGTTTGTCTGGCGAGACCATAGTAAATTGCTCGTCAGTGCAGACTGCCCGAACAGGTTTTAGTATGAACTACTTTCAGAGACCGGTCAGTATCTGCACCGCGTAGCTGTCTTTTGCAGTCGAACGACCACGACTGCTCCCGCCGTATTCGTCGCTTACATGGCACTGGTCACCCGCTACACGGCTGTCGATCACGATCAGGGAACCGACACCGTGTCGAGATCGATACGCTGTCGTTCCGGAACCGATCCCCCCGAAACGGCATACGTCCCTCGATCGTCGGCCGACTCCGCCGCCTCGTCGGTCAGTACGATCGCGCTCTTGGCGAGCAGCGGTGCGATCACGCCTGCGACGACCGTTCGGGGATCGGCCAGCGATGCGCGGACGACGACCCGATCGCCACGCTGGAGATCGTACTCGTCGATCACGTCGCGTGCCGCCGCGAGGACGGTCTGGTGGGTCCCAGTTCGATCGCCGTCGGTCAGCAGTTCAGTCTCCGGGTCGATGTCAAGCGGCGGAAACGACGGATTTTCACTCCAGAGGCCGGCATCGAAGTGGTGGACGTCAGGCTGGGCAGGCTTGTCACCGTATCCGACCTGCTGGGCACCCCGCGGGAGGGCGTACCGATCGAGAGCGTCGACCGGGGCGACCAGCGCCCGAACATCGTCCCGTTCGTCGAGGTCCGTCTGCGGATCGAACTGTGCCCGACCCTCGAGGAGCGTCGTGCCAAAAAAGGCCTCCAGGGCGAGTGGGCCATCACCGACGATGCCAACAGTCACTCCATTGCGCACGCCCGCGTGTCGCAGGAAGTTGCCCGCCTTCCAGGCAGTCGTACACAGCCAGTGGTGGTCGTACTCCCGCCCGGTCGCGTCGACGAGCGCCGTGCGATCGTCGCGTTGCTCCCGCGTCAGCAGGTCGTCGACTGTCGTCGCGTTCATACGACGTACTCAGGCAGCGCAGGAAAAAAGGACGCCGACTCGTGTCGCTACGGTGGTGGCCCGAGCCGCTACCGGGCTACCGTGAGCAGCCGTTGGAATCGTGGAACTATCTCATACGGACACTAATCCGTATCAGTCGTCCGCGGGTGCCGGTTCGGCATGATCGATTTCGGTTCCGAGACAGTCGAGGAACTCGGCGAGCCACGCCGGATGGTCCGGCCATGCCTGTCCCGTTACGAGGATGCCGTCGCGCGTCACGCCCTCCGCCCAGTCGCCACCGGAGAGTGTGACGTCCGTCTCGAGTGCCGGGTAGCCCGTACACTGACGCCCGTCGAGCACATCGGCGGCTGCGAGGATCTGCACGCCGTGACACAGCGCCGCGACTGGTTTTTCGGCCTCGAAAAAGTGACGGACAATCTCGATGACCTCGTCGTACGTCCGGAGATACTCGGGTGCTCGACCGCCAGGAACGACCAACCCGTCGTAGTCGGCGGGATCGACGGCGTCGAAATCGTAATTCAGTTCGAAGTTGTGCCCAGGTTTTTCGGTGTAGGTCTGATCCCCCTCGAAGTCGTGGACCGCCGTCGGACAGGTGTCGCCGGCGTCCTTCTCCGGACAGACGGCATGGACCTCGTGGCCAACCATCTGGAGTGCCTGGAACGGAACCATTACTTCGTAGTCTTCGACGAAATCACCGGCCAGGAGCAGGATGTTGTGTGCTGTCATGGACCTCTGTTTACACGGTCGACGCCATCGAGCATAAAATCCGACCGTGTCTCAATAGAAGTCCGACCGCGTCGCAGAAGATCAGAACGCGCGCTTGATCTTCTCGAAAAAGCCTTCTCTGACTTCGATCTCGTCGCCACCAGCCTCTGCGAACGCCTCGAGGGCCTCGCGCTGGTCCTCGTTGAGCGACTCCGGTGTGACAACCTGCACTGTGACGTAGAGATCACCGTAGCCACGCCCCCGCAGGCGAGGCATCCCTTCACCCTGTAGCCGGAACGTTTCGCCGCTCTGGGTGCCGTTCGGGATATCAAGTTCGACGCTGCCCGAAAGCGTCGGCACCTCGACCGTATCGCCGAACGTCGCCTGTGGGAACGAGATCGGCAGCCGGTAGCGCAGATCATCACCCTCCCGCTCGAACTCGTCGTGGTCGTCGATCGTCACGTCGATCAGGAGATCGCCATGGCGGCCGCCTTCGGGGCTTGGCGCCCCTTCGCGTTCCATCCGAAGGGTCTGTCCGTCCTGAATCCCTGCTGGGACTTCGACTGTCAGTGTCGCCTCGTTGCGGACGTAGCCCTCGCGACGGCACTCGCTGCAGGTCTCGGAGTAGAGCGTCCCCTCGCCGTCACAGCGAGGACAGGCAGTTGTCTGCTGGACGCGACCGAGTGGCGTCTGCTGGACCTGGGTCACCTGGCCCCGGCCCTGACAGTCCGGACAGGTCTGGGCGTCGGCATCCGGCGGATGACCCTCACCCTCACAGACCTCACACGCCTCCGGCCGTTCGACGGTGAACTGTTTTTCGACGCCTTCGTACGCCTGTTCGAGATCGATTTCGAGGCTCGTCCGGAGATCACGCCCTTTCCGTGGTCGACTCCGACCGCGGCCACGGCCACCACCGAACACCTGCTCGAAAATATCACCGAGGCCGCCGCCCATCCCGCCGGCGCCACCCATGCCGCCGAACGGGTCACCGCCCATCCCGCCAGCGCCACCCTGGCTGGCGTCGAAGCCGTGTTTCTCGGCCTGCTCGTAGCGATCGTGGCCCATCCGATCGTAGGCCTGGCGTTTCTCCTCGTCGGTCAGGACCTGTTTTGCCTTCTGGATCTTCTTGAACTTCTCTTCGGCGTCAGGGTCGTCGCTGACGTCGGGATGGTACTCCGTGGCCTTTGTTCGATAGGCCTTTTTGATTTCCTCGGTCGAGGCGTCAGCACTCACGCCGAGAACGTCGTAGAAATCCTCACTCATTCGTTGCCCCATGGTACTCGGTTGAGCCACTTGAAACGAACGTTCCCGTCCGATCGCGCATACGTCCCGAAAAAACAGCGACAACGGTCGGACATCGGCACTGCGAATCGCAACGTCCCGAGCAGACGAAGCTCGTTACTTTGCGTCTTCGTCTTCCTTTGCGTCTTCGTCTACGTCCTCGAAGTCGGCGTCGACGAACTCCTCACCTTCCTCTGCGGTCGCGCCAGCAGCGCCAGCGCCGGCACCTGGACCGGGGTTCGGACCGGCACCCGCACCGGCAGCGCCGCCCGCTGCACCGCCTGGTCCCGCGCCTGCACCCGCAGCCTGCTCCTGGTAGACCTGCTTGCCGATCTCCTGGAGTTCCTTGCTCAGGCTCTCGGTTGCGTCCTCGATGTCTTCGGCCTCGGCATCGCTGTCGTCGATCGTCTCCTCGACGTCTTCGATCGCGGACTCGATATCGGCTCGCAGATCGTCGTCGACCTGCTCGTTCTCTTCGAGGAGGGTCTCGGCGCGCTGGATCGTCGCCTCGGCAGTGTTGCGGGCTTCGATGCGCTCGCGTTTCTTCTGGTCTTCCTCGGCGTGTTTCTCGGCTTCCTCTTGGAGGCGATCGATCTCGGCGTCGGAGAGGCCGGCACCGCCTTCGATCGTGATCTCTTCGGTCGTTCCCGTTCCCTTGTCCTCTGCAGAGACGTTGACGATGCCGTTCTCGTCGATGCTAAACGTCACTTCGATCTGTGGGGTTCCAGCAGGGGCTGGCGGAATGCCAGTCAGGTGGAACTCGCCGAGCATCTCGTTCTTTTCGGCGAGTTCGCGCTCGCCCTGGAACACACGAACCTGTACGGAGGTCTGGTTGTCCGCGGCGGTAGTGAAGATCTTGGACTCCTCGGTCGGAATCGTGGTGTTCTTTTCGATAAGCCGCTCGAAGAGGCCGCCTTTGACCTCGATACCGAGCGATAGCGGCGTCACGTCCAGCAACACGATGTCGTCGACCTCTCCACCGAGAACGCCACCCTGGATTGCCGCACCGAGTGCGACGGCTTCGTCCGGGTTGACGTTCTTTTGGGGCTTTTTGCCGGTGAGTTCTTCGACCTTCTCGGCGACCTGTGGCATCCGTGTCGAGCCACCGACGAGGAGCACTTCGTCGATGTCGTCCTCACTGTAGCCGGCATCTTCGAGCGCCTGCTCGGTCGGTGCGACGGTGCGATCGATGAGATCCGCGGTGAGCGACTCGAACTTTGCGCGGGTCATCGACTCCTCCAGGTGGATCGGGCCGTCGTCGGTCGCGGTAATGAACGGGAGGTTGATCTCGGTCTCTTTGCGCGAGGAGAGTTCGATCTTGGCCTCTTCTGCGGCGTCTTTGAGCCGCTGGAGGGCCTGTCGATCCTCACGCAGGTCGATCCCGTGTTCCTCTTCGAAGTTCGCCGCGAGCCAGTCGATGATCGCCTGGTCCCAGTCGTCGCCACCGAGGTCGTTGTCACCGTTGGTCGCGACGACTTCGTAGACGCCGCCGCCGAGATCGAGGATCGAAACGTCGAACGTTCCGCCACCAAGGTCGTAGACGAGGACGGTCTGGTCGGACTCGTCGTCGAGTCCGTACGCCATCGACGCAGCCGTCGGCTCGTTGATGATGCGCTCGACTTCGAAGCCGGCGATCTCGCCAGCGTCTTTGGTCGCCTGTCGCTGTCGGTCCGAGAAGTACGCCGGGACCGTAATGACTGCCTTTTCGACCTCGTCGCCGAGATACTCTTCGGCGTCCCGTTTGATTTTCTGGAGGATCATCGCCGAAATCTCTTCGGGCGTATACTCCTCGTCCTCGACTTCGACGGTATACTCTTCTTCGCCGATGTGGCGCTTGATCGACTGGATCGTCTTTTCAGGATTCTGGACTGCCTGGTTCTTCGCTGGTTTGCCGACGAGGCGTTCGTCGTCGTCAGTAAACGCAACGATCGACGGTGTCGTCCGCTCACCCTCTCCGTTGACAATAATCTCCGGATCGCCACCTTCCATTACGGCGAACGCACTGTTCGTCGTCCCAAGGTCAATTCCGAGAATCTTGTTGCTCGCCATCACGAAGCCTGTTGTGTTCACTTTGGTTTAAAGCTTATCACCGAATCGCGACTGTACTTGGTTTTATAGCTAACACTGGCGCTTTCCCGATCGACACTCGCTCCAGGGCGGATTTCTCGATCGCCATCTCCACTACCAGCGTCCCGAGTGATACGGATTCGTGTCCGTAGTTACCGCCGATCGGCGACCCGCCTCCGGAGCAGTGGCTGGTCAGCGTCGAATCAAGGCTCGGTAAACGGGTTGTCCCAGAATACGGTTCCGCTCCGAACGTCGGCGTCCCGACAGCCCACGCAGCCTACTGCTCTTGTTCGGCTGACTCCGCCTCGTCGTCAGCGACCTCGCCGCCGAGTTCGATCGCGTCGTCGGACCCCTCGTCGCCAGCTGCCTCGTTGTCGGTCACGTCGTCGTCAGCGTCGTCGGTCGAACCGTCCTCGCCGGGATCGTCACCAGCGGTATCGTCGGCGTCCGTTTCGTCGGTTGTCTCATCAGCGTCGTCCGACGCTGACTCCTCGTCACCGTCGAGTTCGCCGTTCGAGACCGTTATCTGTGCGTTCTGGATGACTTTCTCGCCCATCTCGTAGCCCGGCGTATAGACGCTTGCAACCGTTCCCTTCGGCTGTGCGCTGTCGACCTGCATCATGACTTCGTGACGCTGTGGGTCTGCCTGGCTACCCGGCTCGGGATCGATCTCCGAGACGTTTTCGTCTTCGAGGATCCGATCGAACTCCCGAAGCGTCATCTCGATTCCATCCCGAAGGCTTCCGACATCTTCGCTCTCCTCTTCTAAGGCGCGTTTGAGGTTGTCTCGAACGCCGATCAGCCGCTCGACGAGATCTTCCGTGGCGCGCTCTTTCATCTGCTGTTGGCGCTTCTTGGCTCGTTTCTTGTAGTTCTGGAAGTCGGCCTGTTTGCGCTTGAGACGACTCTTCAACTCCTCGACCTCCTCTTCGTAGCTCTCGATCCGATCGTCGCGCTCCGAGAGAGCTTCAGCTTGGGTCTCGAGTTCGTCTTGCAGTTCTTCGATCGTCTCGGCCTGGGTCTCGATGCGATCGCTGAGGTCTTCGAGTTCGTCGCGCTGGTGTTTGACAGTCCCGTTGAGCTCTCGGGCTTCCTCGACGATGGTGTTGACTCGACGGGCGAGGTCGTCGTCGTGCTCAGTGATGCTGTCCAGTAGCTGCTGGATGTCCTCGCTCGTCTGTGGACCATCGACAGCTGCCCCATCGCCCTCGGTCTGCTGGCCGTCTGACTCCGTATCGGTTCCCGATTCCGAGGCTGCCGGCGACGATGGCTCGGCCCCGTCCTCCGGGTCCGATTCCGTCGCCGTCTCCTCCGCGGCGACGTCCGTCTCGCCGTCGTCGGATTGCTCCTCGGACGGGACACTATGTGCGGACGCGTTCGTGCCCTCGTCTTCGCTCATGTGCCAGTCAAGGAACAGCGATAATAAAAGGGTTGAGGTACGGTCGCTCGCCATCAGCCCGCCTCGATCGTGGACCGAACCTGGTCGAAACCGACACCACTGACCGTGGTCCGAACCCGGGCTCGATCGCTGGCTCCCGACAGCGACGGCGTCGCGACCGACAGTATTTGAACGCCCCATCCCAAACTCCCGACCGTGACTGCGGGACACGACGAGTCAGCGATCACACTCCGGTATGAGAGTGGAACGATCCGTCTCGACGGGCTCGACCCAGCAACCGAGTCCGCGGTGGGCGATCGGCTCCCGGCACTCGAGGCGGACCCCCGAACGGATGGATGGCGAGTGCCCGCGTTCCAGTACGCTCCGCTCCGAACGGTGCTGGCGACAGGTAACGCCCGGGTCGTCGACCAGGTTTTCGACACCCCAGCGCTGCCCGAGCTCGAATCTGCGTACGAGCTTCGCGACTACCAGCAGACGGCGCTGTCGGCCTGGTTCGAGACCGATCGCTGGGCCGAGACGCCGATATCCGCACCGGGTCCCGAGGGGAGTTGCGCCCCCGCGGGCGTGCTCGAACTACCAACCGGGAGTGGCAAAACCGTGATCGCAATCGCGGCGATCGAACGACTCGCCGTCCCGACGCTCGTCGTCGTCCCGACGATCGACCTGTTAGAACAGTGGGAACGGGAACTCGATCGGGAGTTCGACTGCGAGATCGGCCGCTTCGGCGGCGGCGAACAGCGATTCGGCCCGATCACGGTCTCGACGTACGACTCGGCCTATCTGAAAGCCGACTCGGTTGGCGATCAGTTCGGACTGGTCGTCTTCGACGAGGTCCACCACCTCGGCGGTGAGGGCTATCGCGAGATTCCACGGCTGCTCGCTGCGCCAGCCCGACTGGGACTGACCGCAACGTTCGAGCGCCCAGACGGTGCCCACGAGGTCATCAAAGAGGTCGTTGGCCCGCTCGTTTATCGGATCGCAGCCGACGAGCTGGCAGGCGACCACCTCGCACCATACGACGTGAAACGACTCGAGGTGTCGCTCACGCCCAGCGAGCGCGAAGCGTACGATCGCAACCAGGAGACGTTCACGAGCTACCTCGCTCGTTCGGGCATCGACATGCGAAGCGGGTCTGATTACCAGGAACTCGTCAAGCGATCGGGCTCAGACCCCGACGCACGCGAGGCGCTACTCGCCCGACAGCGTGCCCGCGAAATCGTCTATGGGAGCGCGGCCAAACTCGACGCCCTGGAAGGGATCCTCGACGACCACCGCGGCGATCGGACGATCGTCTTTACGGCCCACAACAACCTCGCCTATGACGTCAGCGAGCGGTTTCTGATCCCGACGATCACCCACCAGACGGGGGCCGCCGAGCGTCGGGAGCTCTTGGATCGGTTCCGCGATGGGACCTACAGCCGGATCGCGACGTCGAACGTCCTCGACGAGGGTGTCGACGTGCCAGACGCCTCGGTCGGGGTCGTCCTGTCCGGAAGCGGCAGCGAACGCGAGTTCGTCCAGCGGCTCGGCCGACTGCTCCGGCCGAAAGCCGACGGTGGCCGGGCGATTCTCTACGAAGTCGTCGCCAGCGATACAAGCGAAGAACGGGTGGCCGATCGTCGGCGGGAGGAGTAGTCGCCGCTGTGACACTCGATCGGGATGGGACAGTTACGGCACGATAGCGCTACCGCTGTGTCGTTTAACGTGGGGAAACCGCGGCTCACGCATCGTTCAGCCGCTGGGCTGTTTGGAGGGTCCCGCCACACTCCGGACAGGCAGCCCGGTAAGAGACGGGGTGAATGATTTTCTCACAATCGCTGCATTTATATCGTATTTCGTTTGCTTTCATTGCCATATTTTCCGTATAGGGCAAGAACATGGCACCTAATAAGCGTTATTGTGGGTGAAAATCAATTATGAATTCCACAGCCATCGATCGAGCAGGAGCGGCGAACCGAACCGAGTCCCGGATAGCGCCGGTCGCGGTCGCAGGAGTTACTCGAAAGATGGAAGCACATCGTCACCAAACGCCTCGAGGAACCCCTCCTGACTCGTGGTGACGTTGTGGACGAACACCCGATCGACGTCGAGTTCGAAATCGGTCTCGAGCCACTCGATGTGGTCGTCGACGTCGGCAGAAACGCGGATGTTCGCGTTGACATCCTCTTCGGTGATCTGTGCGGCGAGTTCGTCGTACTGCTCGGGTGTCCGTAGTTCCTGAGTCACCGCTCCGGGGATACAGTTCGTCCCCCACTGTTCGTGAGCCGATTCGAGTGCAGCCGCGTCGGTTTCGGCATAACCGTGCTGGGCTTTGAGATAGACCGGCTTTTCCGGCGCGTGCTCCCGGAACGCCTCGACACGATCGGCGTCGGCGTCGTGGTCCGGCGTGGCGACCGTGATTATGCCGTCGGCCCACTCGGCGAGCCATTCGGCGGTTTCCTCGGAGAGGGCGGCACCGATCAGCGGCGGTGGTGTCTCCGGCCGCGAGTAGAGTGTCGCCTGTTCGACGTCGACGCGGCCGTGGTGGGTCACCTCCTCGCCATCCCAGAGCCGCCGCATGATCTCAGCGCACTCCTCGAGCCGGGCGTTTCGCTCGCGTTTGACGGGCCAATCCGTGCCCACGATTCCCTCGTTGAGTAGCTGGCCGCTGCCGATCGAGAGCCAGAACCGATCGGGATACATCTCTCGTAACGTCCCCGCGGCCTGGGCGACGATCGCGGGATGATACCGATAGCCGGGTGCGTTGACCGTTCCGAAGCTCAGATCGGTCGCTTCGAGCGCCGAGCCGAGCCAGGACCAGACGAACCCCGACTCGCCTTGCTCCTCGCTCCAGGGGTGGAAATGGTCCGAGGCCAGCGCGTGGTTGAAGCCACAGTCGTCTGCAAGGCGGATGTATTCGAGGAGTTCACTCGGTGCGAACTGTTCGTGGGAGGCGTGGTAGCCGAGTTCAGTCATAGGAGGGAACGAAGCGCGGGTTCGGTTACGATCAAGTGCGAGTTCGGTTACGATCGGTGCAGTTGACGGTGCGACGATCGGGCCACAGTGTACGCCCACTACAACTCGACACTTAGTTCCACGGCGTGCATCTGCGATCGGCTGTGCGAAATACGTCTGTATGCGAATGGAACGATCAGCACTAGACGAGTACTCCCGAGTAGCGCGAGCGGTTCACCGCCGGAGCGGGGTGAAACCCCCGCGACGGCGGCCTTTTGGCATCAAAGGGTTTTGTCAGGGACTGAGGATGGCGTCGCAGACGCCAGCCGACACCCCCAGTAAAAGAGGTTGCTGTACTTGATGATCTGCCGACTCGTCGAACGTGGATATTGTCAGACAGAAGTCATTCAACGAGAGGTCGCCAGACGTATTCGGTGGATCCTCACACTGTCATCGGTATCAGGAGCTGTGCCGTCGAAACAGCGGCGCAGCAGCCCCGCGTGCCAGTTCGTCGGGTGGCAGGTCCTCGGCGTCGCTCGCGCTTGCGAGGTAGATCGCACTGTTGAGCAGTCCGATATGACTGAACGCCTGCGGGAAGTTCCCGAGGAAGGTCCCGTCCTCGGCGTGGATCATCTCCGACAGCAGATCGAGTGACGAGGTGTGCTCGAGAAGCTTCTCGAAGAGTTCCTCAGCTTCTTCGAGCCGTTCTGACAGAACGAGTGCGTCGACGAGCCAGCACGAACAGATGATGAACCCCCCGGGCTCTCGCGGTCGCGCGGGGCTGTCGGCAAAGCGATAGACGAGGCCGTCCTCCGTCGTGAGTTCCTCTATAATCGTGTCGATCGTGTTCTGGATGCGCTCGTCATCGGCCGGCAAGAAATCGTAGATCGGGAGCAACAGGGCGGTCGCGTCGAGTGCCTCCTCGGCACCGAAGTACTGGACGAAACTCCCTTTCTCCTCGTTGTACCCTCGTTCCTCGATCGCCTCCCGGAGTGCGTCGCGCTCGTCGTTCCACCGATCGATCGGGGCCTCGCGATCGTACTCCTCGGCGAGCCGGATCGCGCGATCAACGGCGACCCAGCACAGCAGCTTCGAGTGGACGAACTGCTCGTGGAGGTCGCGAAACTCCCAGAGACTCTTGTCTCGTTCGTCCCAGTGGTCACAGACGTAGGTGGCGAGTGCACGCACCGACTCCCAGTCGTAGTCGGACAGCCCGTCCTCGTAGCGAACGGTCTCGTAGATTCCCTGGACGATCGTGCCGTAGATGTCCAGTTGCTCCTGTGTCGCAGCGGCGTTGCCGATCCGAACCGGTGTCGAGTCGCGGTAGCCCGAGAGGTGGTCGAGGAACTCCTCTTCGAGATCCGTCTCGCCGTGGAGACCGTACAGCGGCTGGATCTCGTTGGGCGTTTCGTGGCCGATTTGGCGGAACCACTCGAAGTACTCGCGGGCCTCTGCCGACTGGCCAACGCTGTACAACGCCTGGATGGTGAACTTCGCGTCACGGATCCAGTTGTACCGATAATCCCAGTTGAGTTCGCCACCGATCTCCTCGGGCAGCGACGTCGTCGGTGCGGCCGGAATCGAGCCGGTTTCGTCGTGAATCAGCAGTTTGAGCACGAGCGTCGAGCGGACGAGCGTCTCCCGCCACTCGTCTTCGAACTCGAAGACGTCCGTCGCCGACGTCTTACAGCCCTCAAGCCACGTTCGCCAGTAGTCGATCGTCCCCTCGAGGATCGCCTCGTACTCGTCGTCAGAGCGACGATTCGGTGCTCCATACTGAAGGCAGAACCAGCGCGTTTCCCCCTCTTCGATCGGCACTGTCGTCGTTGCGACCGAATCGGTCGTGTTCACACCGAGATCGACATCAGTGTGCAGAGAGAGCCTCCCGTGGTCGTGATTGCGAATCCGATCGTCCACGGGGTCCGAGTTCCCGTCTCCAGGTTCCGACTCGTCGCCGCGGTCGGTTCCCTCCTCGAACGCGACCACGTCTCCATTGTCATCACGTTCGATCGCAGTCGTCGATCGTGCGTAGCCGAATCGCGGCTCGAAGACGATCTCGACGTCGACGGCTCCTGAGACGGCGTCTACCTTGCGATAGAGCGCCTGCTGGAACCGGTCGTCCGGAGATTCTCCCTCTTGAATCGGCATGAAATCCGTCAGCCGAATCGTTCCGTCGTCAGTTTCGAACGTCGTTTCGAGGACGTTCGTCCGATCGACGTACTCGTGACTCGCCTCGTACTCCCCAGTCGGTCGAACGGCGAACTGGCCGCCGAGGTCGGGATCGAGGATCGCCGCAAAGACGCTCGGGGACTCGACGTGGGGGAAACAACACCAGTCGATCGAACCGTTCAGACCGACGAGGGCACAGCGATCGTCGTTCCCGATCAGGCCATAGGCGTCGATCGGAAGGAAGTCGTCATCCATGTAGTCAAATTGCGTGACTGAATTCGGTATCGCGACTATTCGAGTGCACGGTGTCAGCCAGGAGTATTCGTTCGATGCCGATCGTCAAAAGAGTGGTTTTGACGATAACTGTACTATCCCGTCGCGAATACGGTCTCCGATGGCGGATACATCGTTCGTTTCTGGAATCAGAACGCGACTCTCGGACGCCAGCGGGATGTGACAGTGTGGCCTCTAGTTCCGAATGTCGTTACGGTCGTCGCTCAGCCGAGGGTGGACCGTCTCCCAATCGTTCGGAAGGATCGGTCCCTCGAGCAGCGGATCGGTCGTCGTCTCCATCCACTCGAGCAACTCGTCGCGAAGTCGGTCCCGAACGGCCACAATCGCCGGATCGGCAGGTTGCTCGGCGGCCGCGAGGTTCTCTTGCTCTAGCGGGTCGGCCTTGAGATCGTACAGTTCTTCGTACGCACGCTGCTCACCGTAGTACTCCTCACTGACTTCTTGCCCGGCGTTGGTGCAGTAGGTGTCCGTCGTCATGTAGACTGCCGGTAGGTGCCAGAAGTTCCGAATGTACTTCCACCGCTCCGTTCGAACCGCCCGAATCGGATTATACCGATCGTGCCAGGTCATCCCCGAGAAGACGCGCTCACGTGGGACGTACGAATCGGTATCATCGTACAACAGCGGGGCAAAGCTCTGACCAGCGATGGGGGCCGTGTCGAGATTCGACACTGACGTCTCTGCTATCTCGAGAAGCGTCGCAAAGACGTCAACATTGCTTACGAGGTCGTCGACGACACGGCCAGCTTCAAGAACGCCGGGTTGGCGCATCAGAAGCGTGGCCTCTATTCCGGGATCGAAGCAGGTACCTTTTGCCCGCGGCATAGCCAGGCCGTGTTCGGTAGTGAACACAACGAGCGTCTCTCTACTGAGGCCGGCGTTCTCGATCGAATCGAGAATCGTCCCGACGCCGTCGTCAATCGCATCGACCATCCCGTGCATCTCGGCGATATCCGACCGGATTCCGGGGCGGTCTGGGAGGAAATCGAGTGGTTCGACGTCGTCTGGGCTGGGCGCGCCATAGTGGTCGGCCTCAAAACCGAAGCGGCCGTCTTGCTTGACGCGGTGGAGTTCAAAGAAGCCGACCGAAGCGAAGAAAGGCGTCTCGTGTTTGCCCTCTTCGAGCATCGTCGCGAAATCGGCGGCGACGTCCCGAGCGCGGGCGGTTTTGTGGACCGATGTCGTGCTTTCCGTCGTTAGAGACTCGTCGCTGTGGATTCGGTCGTAGCCGAGGCGGTTGGGATACTTGGTGAGATGTTGCAGACCGAAGAGGTGGGTCTCGTAGCCGGCGTCGGCCAGCAACTCGGGCAGGATTCGTTCGTCCGTCCCGAGTTCCCAGTTTCCGTGAGCGAGGCCGAGCATCCCGTTCTGATGGGGGTGTCGTCCAGTCATCAGACTCGCACGACTGGGCGAACACTGGGGTGCCGTCACGAAGTGATGATCGAACCGAATCCCGTCGGCCGCGAGGGCGTCGATCCGGGGCGTGTCGACGGCTGCACCGTAACACCCGACGTATTTCCCGAGATCGTGGCAATGAATGAGAACGATATGTGGTGGGCTCATGACTGCACTGTACGAGGGGAAAAAGAGTAATTCTTGGGACGACTTCGGCAGATAGATGATATTTGTCCGTGGATTCGAGTCGCACAACTTTGTACAGTGATCTGAAGCCTGTAGATCCCGAACGGAACCTGCTCTTCGAGAGTAGCGGAACCCCACCTATCACATATATGAGTATGAGCGAGCATATCCTCGGCCATGGCTGGCCCGAACACCAGATCCGCATGGAGATCGACGGGTGCGTCCGATACAACGGAGAAACTGCTCGGAACGGTCGCAAAGTACGTCGTCAACGAGGCACCGGCGGATGTCTTCATCGTTCGTCCGGACATCGAACGCACGGAGTGACGATCGGCCGCCAATATCCCGGCTTCCAAGCCGGGTGCCATTCAAGCGAACTGGCTCTGTTGAAATCCTTCAACCCTGACAAGAACTGTGTGCTGAATACAGTGCGCAAATGTAGCACAGACTGAGTTCCGACCTGTGAAGTCTGTGGTCGCTCAGTACAGGACAAGTGCTGATCGGTATTGGGTGAAAAGCCAGAAAATTATAATTTCTCGGCAATTTCCTCAGCAGTAGTCACCAGTCGATAGAGTAAATAAATGACAACCAAACCGACGGGAGCGACAAGTGCAGGGATAAGTTCAGGCCATAGAGAGACTATAACAACCCCAACAAGCGACAAGAGTATAATTTCGGCCAACGTTTTTTGGCGATGACGGTCGGTACGAGAGGAAGCCATATTCTGACTTCGCGTCTCCTGATTTAAGTTTTTTTATGAGGGAAAGGCTGTCTGAAGTATTGAATTTGTATCAGCATGAGGTTCGCATATCTATGGAACAATTAGTTCATTGGTTTCGAGAGGAAACAAATGATACTGTCATGCTGAACTCATCCTCCTATGAAAATCCCGCACCGAGCTATACCACACCACTGACAATAGTTGTTCGGGTGAGCCACCCGGCTCACCCGAACGCAGCTGCGGAATCACCCGAAAGCGGCCACTTCAG
>LFCJ01000261.1_pt1 | contig 31257 bp, 28 predicted proteins | sample 643141 | NCBI WGS metagenome assembly LFCJ01 (sample SAMN03766243, study PRJNA286221) | soda lake metagenome | biome: soda lake; feature: Kulunda steppe; material: water; isolation source: sample B1-Br-g2 brine of Lake Bitter-1 | place: Russia: Kulunda steppe | collected 2010-07
CGAGATGGGGCTCGTCAGCGCTGAGTTCGACTCCGATCGGGCGGACGTGATTCCGGCCGGCGAGACCGAGACGCACAGCTACGAACTGCAAAACGGCGGTGTGTTGCCGGTCATGACTGTGGTCGAGCCGGCGAGTGAGGGGGTGGCAGTAGACGACCAGCAGACGCTTTACCGCGGCGAGAGCGCGAACGTCTCGGTTGCGTACACCGCACCGCCCGAGACGGGGTACTACCTCCGTTCGTTCACCGAACACACGTACTTCGCCGTGCTTCCGACGCCGATCATCGCTGCGCTACACGCGATCCATCCCTGGCTGGCGATGGGGACTGTAACCGGCGTGCTAACCGGATTAGTCGTCGCTCCGTTCGCACTGCTCGCCGGCGTCGGCTCGATCAGAACGCGCTCGCGGCGGCGATCCGACTCCGCTGGCGGGCTATTGAGGTGACCAGTATGAACTCATTACCGATAGGAATATTCGAATCAGGGGGTATCGAACGTGATCAGTGACCGACGACTTGTCCGGCTTCGTGCCGCACTCGACGGGTGGTTCGTCGTGGTTGTCGTTGCGTTGCTCGCGTTGAGTCTCATCGGGGGGTGGGCGGCCTACGGCTCCGTTGCCACACCGGACGATGAGCGGACAGACCACCAGACCGTCGAGGCCTGGTCGACGACCGGTGGCTTCGAACACAGCGCGACAGTCCAGGAGGAGAACGAGGTCTTCCCCGTGGAGACCGACCTCTCGGACCGCCCGGTCTACTTCACCGAAGTTACACCCGAACTCGACGCAACATTCACCTACTGGTACGACGCGCCGAGCGGCGACATCGACGTCGACGTCGAGGCCGAGCGGGTGATTCGATCGGTCGACGACGAAGACGAGGAGTACTGGTCGACAAACGACACCCTTGAGGAGCGTAGCGAACAGGGGCTCATGCCAGGCGACGAGCACGAAACGGCGTTCAGCGTCGACGTTCCGGCGATGATGAACGAAACCGAGCGGGTCGAGGAAAGCCTCGGTGGGTCGGCCGGAACCGTCGAGACCGCTGTCGTCGTCCACGTTGGGATGGAGGGGACGATCGACGGCGAGGCGGTCGATCGCGTCGAGACGTACGAACTCCAGATCGAGGACGGTGGAGCCACGTACAGCGTCGACGCCCCCGCGGCGGACGAACGGTCGGAGCAGCGAACTGAGGAGGTGGCGACCGCCGGATCGTCCGGGTTCTTCGGACCACTCGGTCCCATCCTTCTGGCGTTCGTCTCGATCTGTGCGCTCGGCGCGCTCGTGATCGCCAGGCGAAACGGGACACTCGCGCCGTCTGCGGCCGAACTCGAACGCGTGCGCACCGAGCACGAACGCGAGGAGTTCGACGACTGGATCTCCCGTGGCTCGCTGCCGGACGACGTCCGCGATCGATCGCGGATCGAGGTGGCGACGCTCGAGGACCTGGTGGACGTGGCGATCGACTCCGATCGGCGCGTGATCGAAGACGAGGATGCGGGCGAGTACTACGTCGTCGACGGGGATTCGTTATACGTCTACGAGCCGACGTCGAACGCGCCGGTCGACGATGCGGACTCGAGTAGCGATAATTCCGAGATCGATCGTGCCGCGGCCGATCGGACTCCCGAGGAAAACGCCGTGACTGACGGGTCGGGCAATGGTGACCACAGGGACGTGGCCGACAGGAGCGAGGTGTGAGTTCTCATCGCGTTCCGATCGGCGGGTAACGACTCTGTAATTTCCGATCGCGTTCGATGTGTGGCACAGTGAGACCGAGTCGATCGCGGTTTTCGGATCGTGATGCGGCGATCGGTTCGGGCGATCGGCCACGAGACACCGACGTACGGTCCGACTGATCTCGTGGCGATCGGGACGTGATTTTGACTGCTTCGGGGTTGGCCGTGGCTATCGAACTGCAAGCACACCGTGTCGAATCACCTGGCTATGTCTGCGTGGACTGCAGGCGTCGCGTGTCGAACCTCCTGTCAGTGTATACACAAAGGGGATGCCGGGGATGGTGGGAATGCATGCGTTCGGCCATCGACGCCACGCTGTCGTGCGGTGATAGCGCGGGGAGCCGAGCGCACGAGAGGTGCCATCTATGGAACGACGTAAATTCATGATCGGTGCGGGTAGTACAGCAATTGGAGCAAGTGCGATCGTCGGTTCGGGCGCGTTCAGTACAGCAAAGACCGGGGATCGTCGGATTGAGGTGGACGTCACTGGTGATGGATCATCTTACCTCGCTCTTCGCCCAGCAGACGATGACACACAGGGCAACAACGGCCACTACGCGGACATCAATGACGACGGTAAGCTGGAACTCATTCTTGATGGAAGCGACGACTTTGGGACCGCCAATGAGGGGGAAGGTGTCAATCCTGACTCCACATATCGGTTTGATAATGTGTTCGAGATACAGAACCAAGGTCCAAACGCTGGGGGTGGACAAGGAGAGCTCGATGTCTGGATTTCCAAGAATACCGCAGGAAGAGTTGATTTCTACTGGGGTTCAAACGTCAGTGATCCTCGAGACCCTGGCGACGATGCGGAAGATGCCGACAATCCATCCTCAATGTCCCCAGGTGAAGGCCACTACGTGGGCTTCGAGGTCGATGCCAGTGGGTTGGTAGAGGGTGATACAATCGACGGCGATATCGTCGTGAAAGCGGAAAATACAGCTCACCACAGCTCCAACTGAGCGGGCTGCTTTCCTCTATTTTATACTGGAGTTAGCTGAGATTAGAGACCAGTGTTGAGAGCGTCTCGAGATCGTACTGCCCAGGCGCCGTCGCATCCGCCGAATCCACGGGCGCGTAGCCAATCTTCGACCCGTACACCGGCGCCACGGCACGCGTGTGACTCCCGACCTCGCCCATCGCCATCGTCGCCACCCGATCGCCGTGATAGGTCAGTTGCTCCGTCGCCGAGAGCAACGCAATCGTATCCGCCTTCGACTCCGCCGTCACGGCCAACTTCGCGACGTCGGCGTATTTGCTCGCCTCGGTCAACGTCGAAACCATCTCGCCGCGAGAGGGTGTCCCCGCAAAGTCGTGCGCCGACACCACGACTGAAACGTCACGGTCACGCGCAGTTTCGAGGAGCTCGTCAGTGTCGATCTCGTCGTCCAAAATCGCCTCGAGTTCCACGTCGATCGCCCCCACAGCCTCAAACTCGGTCGCCGCAGCCAACACCTCGAGACGGTCTGCATCATTGCCGTCCCAGTCCCCACCTTCCCAGGCGGCCCGGTTGGTCGCGAGGATCGGTAACTCGCCGTCGTATGCCTCGATCGCCGCCAGCGGTTCGTCGGTCAGATCCATCCGGAACTCGATCGCGTCCGCGTGCTCGCGGGCGTCGGGCTCCTCGCTCAGGTCGGCGGTCGATGCGGCCAGCACGAACTCGTTGAAGTCGAGACTCATTACCGAACGTAGCGCCGAGCGCGGAAAAAACGGTGTCGTTTCGGTGAGTTACGCCAGGCCGAGTGTTTCTTCGGCTTCGAGCAGTTCGTGATACCGGTTTCGGATCGTGACCTCGGAGATGTCCGCAACGTCGCTGACGGCAGCCTGGGTGGTCTTCTCGTTGGTCAGCAGGGCTGCGGCGTAGACGGCCGCGGCGGCGAGGCCGACCGGCGACTTCCCGCTGTGGACGCCCTTCTCTTTCGCGTTCTGGAGCAGGCCACGGGCACGGTGTTCGGCCTCGTCGGAGAGGCCGAGGCCGGAGGCAAACCGGGGAACGTAGCTCTCGGGATCGGCCGGCTGGACCTCGAGACCGAGTTCGCGAACCACGTAGCGGTAGGTGCGGGCGATCTCGTTTTTCTCGACACGGGAGACGTCTGCGATCTCGTCGAGCGATCGGGGGACACCGGCCTGTCGTGCAGCGGCGTAGACACACGCCGTCGAGACGCCCTCGATCGATCGACCAGGGAGCAGGTCCTCGTCGAGTGCGCGCCGGTAAATGACGCTCGCGGTCTCGCGGACGTTGGTCGGCAGACCGAGTGCACTCGCCATTCGATCGATTTCGCCCAGGGCCTGCTTGAGGTTGCGTTCCTTGGAGTCACGGGTGCGGAAGCGCTCGTTCCATTTGCGCAGCCGCTGCATCTTCTCGCGCTGGCGGGAGCCAAGCGAGTTGCCGTAGGCGTCTTTGTTCCGCCAGTCGATGTTCGTCGACAGTCCCTTGTCGTGCATTGTGTTCGTCGTGGGCGCGCCCACGCGGGACTTCTGGTTCTTTTCGGCGGCGTCGAAGGCTCGCCACTCTGGGCCGCGGTCGACGGAGTCCTCTTTGACAACCAGTCCGCAGTCTTCACAGACGGTTTCGCCGTGCTCGTCGTCGACGACAAGGTTACCTGCACATTCGGGGCAGGCGAGATCGTTTGCCTCCTGTTCGGTCGTCTCGTCGGTCGATTCCTGTTCGGTACGCCGTACTCTGGTGTTCGATGATACGTTTGTCATGCAGGTGGCGAGTGCTCTCCGGCTGACCTGATCGCAGAAGCCGGACGGATTCGTTACCTACGTCGTTCCGATAGCCACGATTTAAAAGTTTCGAAATTCCGACCCAACAGTCCTCAAAAACGGGTAATTCGTCAAAACTGGTATGATAGATCAAAACATTAATATAGTGAATTGGACACGGGAGGTGGGTTCCGAATCCGTCTGCCGCCTGCGAGACGTGACACCCAAATCCGTCCACTGGGTACACCGGGTATGAACGTTGCCGTCGGGAGCACGAACCCGATCAAACTCACAGCCGTCGAACGAACGCTCGATCGATTCGAGCCAACCGTCATCGCCGTCGCAGTCGACTCTGGCGTCCCCGAACAGCCGTGGTCGATCGAGGAGACCGTGACGGGCGCAACGAACCGGGCGGAACGGGCACTGGCCGAGACCGACGCGACCTACGGTGTCGGACTGGAAGGTGGCGTCGCCCAAATCGAGGGCGTTCCTGGACTTTCGCTTGTTATGTGGGCTGCCGTCACCGACGGCCGCCGCATCGAACGCGGCGGCGGGCCGACGCTTCGGCTCCCTGATCGAGTCGAGCAGCGACTCGAGCGTGGCGCAGAACTCGGCCCAGTGATGGACGACATCCTCGGCACAGCGGACGTCGCCAAGCGTGAGGGTGCTGCCGGCGTACTTACGGACGGCCTGACAGACCGGACTCAGGCGCTCAGCGAGGCCGTCGCGTGCGCCTTCGGCCCGTTCCGCCGATCGGAGTACGAGTGCTGAGACGGCCGATGTTCTCGGGTATGCCTCGATCGCGGTGTTCCAGGGCGATCGAGACGGAACCGACTGGCAGCCGAGCGAGCAAGAGGAGTCAGTAAGGTGTTCGAACCCGCCGGTAGGCCGAGATTAGTCCGGAAACAGTTCATAAATACAGAGTATCGTCAAACCGAATGAATTAACTGGTCGTACCAACGCCGTCTTTCCGGCCGGTTATTCTTCGATTACTTTCCCCAAAAACCGCACGACGGCGACGCGTTAACCGGACGTACCAAACCCAATAAACGTGGTGCTGTCATGTACACCTGTATGAGCACTGCAATAGCCCCCGACCTCACGAGCAAACAGGAGCGGATCCTCCAGTATCTGCGGAAGAACGCAGCGACGAAGACGTACTTCAAATCGCGGCTCATCGGGAAAGAACTCGGAATGACGGCCAAAGAGGTCGGTGCAAACATCACCGCACTGCAGGACGGAGACTACGACGTCGACATCGAAAAGTGGGGCTACTCGTCGAGCACCACCTGGAAAGTCGATCTCTGACCGGACACCCGCTTTCCGGTTCAGTTTGTAGTCACTGAACTATCCACGAACGCCGCCTCATCTTCCTCCTCCGTGGTCGTCTGTGATGGCCTTCCCCGCGAGACCGACTCTCCTCAGGTACAGCTATTTGATGTACGAGCCCACAGTGTCGATCAATGGCAGCGCCGATCCTCTTCGATATGGACGGTGTCTTTCTCGAGGGACCGCGAACCGCGCCACAGGTGTACGACGAAGCAGCCGACAGCGCACTCGACACACTCAATGTCGATCCGACCCTGGCCCAGCGTCGAATGCTACGATCTCACGAAATCGATGCCGTCGTCACCGAATGTAACCGCCTGGGAATCGACCCCGATCGGTTCTGGGCGCTCAAGGAAACGTACGCCTCTGCGGGTACTCACGATCGACTCCGCTCGGGCGAACGCGGGCTCTACGACGATGTCGATGCGATCGCCGACCTCCCATCCCGAACCTCGATCGGGCTGGTCACCAACAATCGCCACGAGACCGCGCTGTTTGTCGCCGACTACCTTCGGACCGAGTTCGGTGCTCCGTTCGACGTCGTCCGCGGCCGCGACCCGACGTTCGAGGGATATCGCCGCCGAAAACCGGACCCCTACTACATCGATCAGGCGCTCGCCGAACTCGACGCCACCGACGGCATCTACGTCGGTGATCGGCACAAAGACGTAGCAGCTGGAGCAGCAGCCGGCCTCGAAACCGCGTTCCTGCGGCGACCACACAACCACGATCGCGAGTGTCCCACCGCTGCGACGTACGAACTCGACTCGCTGTCGGCACTCACTGAGATCGTGTCGACCGGCTGAATAGCTCCAAAAGTGTACTTAGCCGCCGTAAGAGGGATAGTTAGCCGCTGTAAGAGAGATACTGATCGGCCTCGCCGGCGAGCGTCGTCGCTCGCTCGCCGAACGAGTCGGCGTGGCGAACAACCAGGAGCAACACCGTCTCCGGCCGTACGACCGCGTAGCCGTCGTCACGGGAGAGCAGTCCTGCCGTTTCGAGTTCACCGGCGTACTTGCTCACGGTCGGCGGTGAGACGTCGAGTGCTGTCGCCAGATCGCCTGCGGTCGCGTCGGGATCCAGTAGCAACTCGATCAACATCCCGCGTGGCGTGGTCCGGCGAAGGTAGCCCAGTGCGTCCTTTTCGAACTCGTCGAATCGGTCTGCCAGAACGAACCGCTTGTAGTCGCCGTCGCTGTACTGTTCGATCGCGCCGACGCTCTCGAGTTGGCGCAGGTGATGTTGGGTCTCGCCAGTCCCGAGCTGGAGGTCGTCCCGGATCTTCGAGAAGTGCGCTCCCGGAGTCGTCGAAAGGTAGCCGGCGATCGCGTCACGAGCGTCGCTCTCGCCCGTGTCAGCGGCAGCCGTCTCGGAGAAGCGAGCGAGCGGTGTGGCAGCGCCGAGCGCGGCGAACCGCCGGAGGATCGCTCGCTTGCTGTCGTCGACTCCATCGGGCGAGGTCATCGTCTGTCTATCAGTCAGGACGGGACGAGCGCTAAAACCGGTTTCGCTCCGCTTCGATCACTGATCCGTGATATTCTTCAGTTCGAGTATTAGTTTGTTTCACCACTTTCGACGGTCGACTCAACGTCGAGACCATCGGTGTCGGGCGCCGTCGTTTCGGCCCCCTCTTTGATCGCCTGGGCCTCCTGTTCCATCGCTTCGACGTCCATCTCGGTCTCCTCCTCGATTTCACCGATAATCTCCGCGATGTCGTCCAGCCCGATCAGTTCACGGGTTTCGTCGTCGAACTCGAGACTGTCGAGTTGCTTGCCGTCCTGCTTGACGTCGCTGCCCGAGAGGTGTTTCCCGTAGCGACCGATCATCGAGGTCAGCTCCTGTGGCATCACGAACGTCGTCGACTCGCTTTGCCCGATCTCGGTCAGGGCGTCCATCCCTTTGTCGATGACGGCTCGCTCGCCCATCGACTCGGCCGATCGAGCGCGCAGCACGGTCGAGATTGCGTCACCCTGTGCTTCGAGGATCTGGCTCTGTTTCTCACCCTGTGCGCGAATGATGTCACTCTGTTTGTCACCTTCTGCCTTCTCGACGGCGCTGCGGCGTTCACCCTGTGCTTCGAGGATCATCGCACGACGTCGCCGTTCGGCGGAGGTCTGTTTCTCCATCGCCTGCTGGACCTCTTTGGTCGGGTTGACCTCCCTGACCTCGACCGATTCGACGCGGATCCCCCACTCGTCGGTCGGGCCGTCGAGTTCGTTTCGGATCCGGGTGTTGATCTCCTGGCGTTTGTTGAGTGTGTCGTCGAGTTCCATATCGCCGATGACGGCACGGAGGGTGGTCTGGGCGAGGTTCGAGGTGGCTCGCTTGTAGTTGTCGACCTCGAGGAACGCTCGCTTTGCGTTCATCACTTTGATGTAGACGACGGCATCGGCAGTCACTGGCGAGTTGTCCCGCGTGATCGCCTCCTGGCGAGGCACGTCGAGCGTCTGGGTCCGCATATCGTAGCTATACGTCCGTGAGACGAACGGTGGCACGACGTTGATCCCGGGTTGCAAGAGCTTTCGGTACTCGCCAAGCACCGTCAGCGCCTTCTTTTCGTAGGCGTCGACGATCACGATCGAACTGTACAGCACAAAGATGACTACGGCGAGAACGAGGGCGCCGATCAGGAGGCCGGCAACCGTCGTTACAAAAAGCGGCGTCACGGGGATCATGATAGTATACGTGAGTCAACGGCGTAAAAATATTTTGCTCCGAAGCGTCGGAAGAAGCTCAGAGTCGTTATCAGCCGAGGCAGATACCCGCTGTCAGCTGAGACAGATACTCGCTGTCAGCCGATGCAGATACTCAAGCGCGATCAGTTGCTCTTGGACGAGCCCTCAGCGTTGCCCGCCGACGTGTCGGTTTCACCGCCGTCGGTCTGGAAGTCCTGGTCCATCTCCTCGATAACCTCGTCCGGATCAGCGATGTTTGCCGGATCTTTTCCTTCCTTGATCGCCTGGGCCTCCTGTTCCATCGCTTCGACGTCCATGTCTGCCTCCTGGTCGATCTCGCCGATGATTTCAGCGATATCGTCCAGCCCGATCAGTTCGCGGGTTTCGTCGTCGAACTCGAGACTGTCGAGTTGCTTGCCGTCCTGCTTGACGTCGCTCCCCGAGAGGTGTTTCCCGTAGCGGCCGACCATCGAGGTCAGTTCCTGTGGCATCACGAACGTCGTCGACTCGCTCTGGCCGATCTCGGTCAGGGCGTCCATCCCCTTGTCGATGACGGCTCGCTCGCCCATCGATTCGGCCGATCGAGCGCGCAGCACGGTCGAGATCGCGTCACCCTGTGCTTCGAGGATCTGGCTCTGTTTCTCACCCTGTGCGCGAATGATGTCACTCTGTTTGTCACCCTCTGCTTTCTCGACAGCACTGCGGCGTTCACCCTGTGCCTCGAGAATCATGGCGCGGCGTTTGCGCTCTGCGGAGGTCTGTTGTTCCATCGCACGCTGGACGTCCTTGGATGGGTTCACTTCGCGGACCTCGACCGATTCGACGCGGATCCCCCACTCGTCAGTCGGTTCGTCCAGTTCCTGGCGGATCTTCGCGTTGATTTCCTGGCGTTTGTTCAGTGTGTCGTCCAGTTCCATATCACCCAGCACGGCACGCAGGGTGGTCTGGGCGAGATTCGAGGTGGCTCGTTTGTAGTCGTCGACCTCGAGGAAGGCTTTCTTTGCGTCCATCACCTTGATATAGACGACGGCGTCAGCGGTAACAGGCGAGTTGTCCCGCGTGATCGCTTCCTGGCGGGGCACGTCTAGTGTCTGTGTCCGCATATCGAACCGATACGTGTTCGAGACGAACGGCGGCACCCAGTTGATACCGGGTTCGAGCAGCTTTCTGTACTCACCGAAGACAGTCAGCGCGCGTTTCTCGTAGGCGTCGACGATCTCGATCGCACTGAGCAGTGCAGCGATGACAACGACGAGAACGAGGGCCCCGATGAATAGCAGGGCACCACCGGTTTGCAACGGGACTAGCTCCATACCTTGATATTACGGTGGCGTCATGAAAAGCGTTCTCTTGTTGTGACGATCTGTTGACGAAAACCACTCCCGATCGGGCGCGCCTATCAGCTCGAGCTGCTCGATTCGGTTTCGGTTGCCGGTTCGTCGGACTCTTCCGTCGCGGCCGGCTCCGCGTTGTCCTGGGGAGCAGTTGACTCCTCACTCTCGACGGCCGAGTTCTGGGCCAGTGCCCGATCGATCTCGTCTTCGCCGATCGCGCCGAGCGATTCGACTGTGAGTACGTTGCCGCCACCGGGATCGAGAACGATGATCTCTTCGCCCTCCTCGATCGTGCCGTCGGTCGTTCGGGCACTGTAGTAGGGCGCGAACCCACCTTCTTCGAGTTTGACTTCGCCGCCACGGGTCGTGACGGTCTCGGTCACGTAGCCCGTTCGACCGGCCAGCGAGTCGGAATCCGACGTCTGTGCCGTCCCCTTCCCGCCGTAGAAGTCGAACTCGCGGTAGACGTAGGTCGCGGCGATGCCAATGGCAAGCGTCAGTGCAGCGAGAACGAGCACGTTGGCTGCGGGGGGAAAGAGCAATCCAACGAGTCCCGCACCAACCAGCGCGACCCCGATGACAATGAAGTGTGCGCCGGGCGACAGGGCTTCAAGTCCCATCAGGGCGAGCCCCGACGCTAGCAACACGAGGGGCATGTTATCGAAGAGGAGTTCGAGCATATCAGGGGCTAGGGTCTCAGCCCGATTAAATGTTTATTGCACGAAAGCGGCGTCTTTCACCCAAGTGGGAGCGCCACCAGCCGGGCGATCACCAGCAACATCGCGACTGCCCCCAACAGGACGAAGATCGCGTGTTCGAGGTCGGGGTCGCCGGCTTCGATCGGGGCAGAACTCGGCTCCGGGACGTACTCGTCGGTGTCGGCGGCGGTATCTGGCTCCTCCCGGTCGGAATCGGACTCCCGGCTGGAGAGATCGAGCGGGATCCGCTCGCGTTCGGCCTGGGTATCGCCAGCCTGGTCGGGCCCCCAGCCTGGTGTCGGTTCCGAGTCAGCGTCGTGGCCTTGGTCTCGATTGTCACGCCACTCTGGTGTCGGCTCGGAATCCGCATCCCGATCGTCGCCCAACTCCGGTGTCGGCTCCGAACCTGCGTCTCGTCCGTCGCGGCTTTCTGTTCCGTCGCCGGACGCGTCCTCTGGCATGAGTGTGGGTACGAGGGCCGCAGGCAAAAATCCGAGGTCCGCGGCTGCAACCGGACGCAACCGATCGGTCAGGGCCGGTCCTGGGTGTCGCCGCCGTAAACGACGCCACGTTCAGCGTCGAGCGTCACGGTTCGGCCACGGTCTTCCGTCGAAAGGTCTGCACCGCTGACCATCGGGATATTCATCTCACGGGCGACCAGCGACGGGTAGCCAGTCATCCCACGCTGGCCGTCGACGATCCCACCGATTTTCGTGAGATCGCCCTCGAACTCCGCATCGAACTCGGGAGGAAGTGCGAGAATCGCCCCTTCCGGAACCGCCGACAGATCGCCGTCAGTCATCGGGATGAGGGGGCCGGAAATCCGCCCGTCGACGACGACGCGTCCGGTCGTCAGCGCCTCCGCGGCGACGTGGACCTTGAGCATGTTCGTCGTGTTCGACCCTTCGAGTTCGGTCATCATCCCACAGAGGACGACGACCGTATCACCGCTCTCGGCCACACCGGCGTCTAACGCCGCCTGAACGGCTTTCTCGACGACCTCGCCAGCGCCCTGGTCGGACACGTTCGCATACAGCGGCGTCACGCCCCAGGAGAGGGCAAGCTGGCGGCGCACGCTGTGGCTCTGGGTCGATGCGACGACTGGGACGGCAGGTCGGAACTTCGCCGTCTTCAGCGCCGTATAGCCGGATTCGGTGGCAGCCACGATCGCGTCCGCCCCGATGTCGCGTGCCAGGAACCGAGCCGATCGGGCCAGTGCATCCGTCCGTGCATCGCTGGAGGTTGGCACGCGCTGTTCGATGTGTTCTTCGTACTCTGCCGTGTTCTCGACCTGACGGACGATCTTGTCCATGGCGCTGACGACATTCGCGGGGTGGTCACCGATCGCGGTCTCGGCCGACAGCATCACGCCGTCGGTGCCGTCGAGGACGGCGTTGGCGACGTCTGATGCCTCGGCACGTGTCGGTCGGCGTGCGTGGACCATCGAGTCGAGCATCTCCGTGGCCGTGATGACCGGTTTCCCCGCGTTCTGGCACTTTCGGATGATCCGTTTCTGGATCATCGGGACGTCTTCCATCGGGCACTCGACACCCAGGTCGCCCCGGGCGACCATCACGCCGTAGGAAGCGTCGATGATCTCGTCGAGATTGTCGACGGCCCCGGATCGTTCGATCTTCGAGATGATCGGGATCTCAGCACCGCAGTCCTCCAGGACCTCGCTCACTTCGTAAACGTCCTCGACGTCGCGGACGAAACTCGCCGCAACGAAGTCGACGTTTTTCTCGGCAGCGAGTTCCAGATCCTTTCGGTCGGACTCGGTGACGATATCGAGATCGAGATCGACGCCGGGAACGTTGACACCCTTTCGCCCGGCGAGGTCGCCGCCGGTGTCGACACGTGCCCGGATCGTGTCACCATCCTGTCCGATGACAGTCGTCTCGATCAGTCCGTCGTCGAGCAGGATTCGATCACCAGCTTCGACGGCGTCGATCGGGAGCGAGAGGCCGACCCGCTCTGGGGTCGCCGTGTCGCCCTCGACGAACTCGATCTCGGAGCCGGTCTCAAGCTGGACTGTTTCGCCGTTCGGGAGCGGTGCCGTCCGGATTTCGGGCCCCTGCATGTCGAGCATGACGGCGACGGGTTCGTCGTGTTCGTCGTCGACGGCTCGAACTCGATCGACGAGCTCTGCCCGATCCTCTCTGCTGCCGTGACTCGCGTTGAGCCGGGCAACTGACATTCCAGCGTCGGCAAGAGCCTGGATCCCTGCCCTCGTATTCGAGGCCGGACCCAGGGTACAGACGATCTTCGCATTTCTCATGTCCGTCTCTATCGTGGGCCCCGGCAAAAAGGTGGCTGATTTACCCGGTATCGAGTATGTATTTTTCATTACAATCATCGTCTCCTGCCACGCCAACGATTTTGGGACTCTTCGTGGAGGGTAGAGCCATGCCGATCTACGGTTCCCTTATCGACATCGACGATCGGGACGTCCAGAACGCCCAGGAGCTGGCGTCGATCTGGGGGGAGATCAGAACCGAGTTCGAACAGCACAACGCCGAACTCCTCGAGTCGTATGCGATTCTCGGAGAACACGACTTCCTCGTCGTCTTCGAGGCGGCTGACAACGAGGCTGGGTTCAAATGCGCATTGACGCTTCGCAGGCACGGACTCAGGGGCCAGACGATGGAGCTCGTCGATACCGACAACTTCTCGCAGATCGTCGACGAGATCTGATGCGAGCAGCGATCCCGGAGTGACGATCGATCGCAGTGTCGTTCCGCGATCGGCGAGGCACCGATCGGATCGCGGAGCGGGCTACTGCACTTTCTCGCCGATGTCGGCGTCGCCGTGAGTCGTCAACAGGTCTGCCTCGTCGCCGGCGGCGAGGATCATCCCGTTGGACTCGACGCCGAACAGCTCTGCAGGCTCCATGTTCGCCAGCAGAATACACTTCTCGCCCGGGAGCTCGTCGAGGTCGTGTAGCTGTTTGATCCCGGCGACAACTTGGCGCTGCTCGAAGCCGATATCGACTTCGAGGCGAGCGAGGTCGTCCGCACCGTCGATCCCGTCGGCTTCCTCGATCCGCCCGACACGGATATCCAGGTTCTGGAACTCCTCGAATCCGATCCGATCCTCGAGTAGGGGTTCGAGATCGCTCGTCTCTGTCATGGTGTCGGATTCGCCTGCAACTGTGTCGTCGCTTTCGGTTTCCGACTCGGTGTCATCGGCCGTCTCGTCGCTTTCGGCCCCCGACTCACTGTCGTCCGACGCGGCTGCGACCCGCTCTTCGAGCTTTTCGTTGAGTTCCGCGACGCGTTCGTCTTCGATCTTCTCGAAGAGTTCGCCGGGCTCGTCGAAGTTCCGTGGCGGTGCGTCGAGGGCGTCTTCGAGGTGGGCGTCAGCGACCGAGCCCGCCTCACCCAGCTGTTCCCACAGCAACTGGGCCTTGTCGGGGGCGATCGGTTCGAGCAACACACCGACGGCCTTTGCGATCTGGACGCAGTCGCGGATGACCTGTGCGGCCTGGTCGGGCTCGTCATCAGTGAGCTTCCAGGGCTCGTTGCGCTGGATGTACTCGTTGCCAAACTGGGCGAGGCCCGTCGCGGCCTGGCCGACCCCGCGCAGCGAGTACTCGTTGACGCTCTCGCGGACCTCGCCGATCGCGCCCTCGATGCGCTCTTGAACCTCCTGAGAGACGTCGGCCTCTGGGGTTCCCTCGTAGTTCCGGTAGGCAAACAGCAGCGATCGGTACCAGAAGTTCCCGACCGTGCCGACGAGTTCGCCGTTGACTTTCTCCTGGAAGGCGTCCCAGGAGAAGTCGACGTCCTGCTGGAGGCCGCCTGTCGTCGTCAGGTAGTACCGCAGCAGATCAGGGTGGAACCCTTCCTCGAGATACTCTTTGGCCCAGATCGCTCGGTTCCGACTCGTCGAGAGCCCCTTCCCGTTGATCGTGATGAAGCCGGTTGCGGCGACGCCGCGGGGGGCGTTGTAGCCCGCTCCGTCGAGCATCGCAGGCCAGAAGATCGTGTGGTGCTGGATAATGTCCCGGCCGATGATGTGGACGATGTCGCCGTCTTCTTTCCAGACCTGCTCCCAGTCGTACTCGTCTGTGCCGACACGCTCTGAATACTGTTTCGTCGAGGCGATGTACTCGATCGGGGCGTCGACCCAGACGTAGAGGACGAGATCCTCGGTGTCGCCATCTTCGGCGGGATAGTCGATCCCCCAGTCCATGTCCCGCGTGATACACCAGTCCTGAAGGCCATCCTCGATCCACTGGCGTGGCTGGTTGCGTGCGTTCGAGGTTCCTTCCAGGTTGTCGAGGAACTCGGTCAGATAGTCCGCAAACTCCGAAACCTCGAAGAACTTGTGGGTCCGATCGCGGTATTCGGCCGGGTTCCCGGTGATCGTACTCGTCGGCTCCTCGACCTCGCCAGGTTCGAGATGGCGCTGACAGCCCTCGTCACACTCGTCGCCACGGGCTTTCTCGCCACAGTAGGGACAGGTTCCCTCGACGTACCGATCGGGGAGATACTGATCGGCGTCGGGGTCGTACGCGACCTGGATCTTCTTCTCGTAGATGTAGCCCTCCTCATCGAGGGTTCGGACGATTGTCTGAGTCAGTTCGGTGTTCGTTTCGTCGTGGGTGTGGCCGTAGTTGTCGAAGTCGACGTTGAACTGTGGGAACGTCTCTTCGTACTGGTGGTGCCACTCGAGTGCAAAGTCCTCTGGATCGACGCCCTCTTTTTCGGCGTTGACGGCGACCGGCGTTCCGTGCATGTCCGAGCCACAGACGTAGGCCGACTGCTGGCCGAGCGTCTGGAGGGCACGGTTGAACGCATCTGCACCGATGTATCCCCGCAGGTGACCGATGTGAAGGTCGCCGTTGGCATACGGCAGCCCACAGGTCACGACGGCGGGACGGTCCGTCGGAAACTCGTCGTTGCTCATGATCGCCACGTAGCAGCGGCACGCGTAAAACCCGCCGGTTTCGATCGAGCGATCGACTACTCCGGACCACCGTTATCGAGTGATCGATCGTGAGTAGTGCGTGCTGACTGTCCACATGCACTGGTCTGCGAACGGTTAGTGGCAGAATAGATTTCCAAAGTGTTGATTACTGTGTTGGACTGCTCACAACACTTTTGCGATGTGCTGTGATAGCTCGTGACATGAGTTCCGTCGATATCCCGCGCGAACAGTGGGCGACGCGCATCGGATTCATTTTCGCAGCGGTCGGCAGTGCGGTGGGGCTCGGGAACATCTGGCGGTTTCCGTTTCAGGTGGGTCAGGAGGGTGGGGCCGCGTTCCTGTTGATCTACCTGTTGTTCATCGTTCTCATCGGCTTTCCGGCGATGCTGGTCGAGTTCGTGGTCGGGCGCTACACCGAACGCAACCCGGTGGGAGCGCTCAAGGAAGTCGGGAGTGGGGCCTGGGAGTACGTCGGCTGGATCTTCATCGCGACAGGATTCGTGATCCTCTCGTACTACAGCGTCGTCGCCGGCTGGACGATCAGGTATACGCTGCTCGGACTGCAGGACGGCTACCTCGCAGACGCCGCTGAAGCCGAAGGCCAGTTCGTCGAACTCGCCTCCGGGCTCGATGCAATCTTGTTCCACGCGCTGTTCATGGGCGTGGTGATCGTCATCGTCGCCTACGGGATCCAGCGGGGAATCGAACTCGCAGTGAAGGTGATGGTCCCTGCGATTATCCTCATCACGATCGGTATGGCAGTCTACGCCTTCACGCTCGACGGTGCAAGCGAGGCCTACGCCTACTATCTCTCACCGGAGTTCAGCGTGATCGCCGCCGAGTGGACGAGCATCCTCCCCGCGGCTGCCGGACAAGCGTTTTTTACCCTCTCGCTGGGGATGGGTGTGATGATTACCTACGCCTCCTACCTGGGTGAGGACCGCAACCTCGCCGAGGACGGCGCGATCGTCATCGGCTTCGACACGGCGATCGCATTCATCACTGGCCTGATCGTCTTCCCGATTCTCTTCACTGCGGGCGTCGATCCGGCGGATCCTGGTGCCGGGGCGATCTTCGTCTCGCTCGCCGCTGCCTTCGGCGACCTCACGCTTGGCTGGCTCATCGGAACAATCTTCTTCGGAACCGTTGCGATCGCTGCCCTTTCGAGTGCGATCAGTCTCATGGAGGTCGTCGTCTCTTACATCATCGACGAGCGGGGCGTCGATCGGTCGAGAGCAGCGATCGGGATCGGTGGCGGAATGTTTCTCCTTGGCATTCCGTCCGCGTACGATCTCGTCTTGCTCGACCTGTTCGACCTCTTTGCCGACCAGATCCTGCTCGTCCTCGGCGGCCTCCTGTTGACGATTCTCGTCGGCTGGCTCATCTCCGATCTCGCCGTTCGCGAACTCGAACGGGGGATCGGCGATCTCGGCTCGATCGGGACCGCCTGGGTCTGGGCTGTCAGGGTGCCAGTCGTCCTCGCGCTGGTTGCAGCCCTCTATCTCGGCATTCTCGAGTACATCGCGTTCATCCAGGAGGGGTTCTTGCCGTGGCTCACAGAGCAGTGACGTTCTGAAACGGTTCCTACTGTACGATCGCCCCCTGTCTCATCTGGACTCGGATTCCGGTGGCTCGATTGGCGTCCCGAACGAGCCGTAGATGCCGAAAATATCCTCGTACCCGTGTTCGCTCGCGAGAACGGGCACGATGCCCTCGGTCTCGACGTTGTGTGTGTACGTCTCGTCGCGGGCGAACACCGCTCCTTTTGGGATCTCCTCGAAGTTCCGGTAGTAGACGTGGGGCTCGCCGCTCCCTTTCGGCACTTCTTCGTGACCGACGATCACCTCTGTCTCAGTGAACGTCGGCGCTTCATCGGTGAGCACCCCGTGGACCCGACAGAAATCGAGCACTGCCTCGTAGCCGTCATCGACCGCATCGTCGCTTCCTTGGCGCCCGACCTCGATCGATACCGCGTGGGGTAGGATCGAATCGAGCGTCGTTCCCCGTAGCTCGCTCGAATCGACGGCGTAGTCGACAGGGAGTCCAGTTATCGTTCGCCTGACCGAGTCGGTCATGTTGCTGTAAATCACGAACGGTGGTGGCGCACTGTGAGACGTGTGGAGTGCGAGAATCGCGTCCGCTCCGCTGAGGAGTTCCACCAATCGTGCCGCGAGCGCCGACTCGTACGCATCACTTTCGAGATTACCGGGAAACGCGCGGTTCAGATCGACATCCGTGTACCGCACGCCACGTTCGATCGCCGGCTCGTTAGCAAGAAACAGCTGTACCGTTCCATTGCAGTCTTCGGTGTCGATCGTGTCGACGAGTCGCTCGACGATTCGTACGCCTGCAGGCTCATCGCCATGAATACCACCAACTACGGCGATGCGGGGTCGTCCCGACCCCCGCTCGATCAGCTTCATGTATGACGGTACACGGGCGAACGGTCATAAATCAATAGTGCTGACTGGTCACGAGGGTAGTGTCTTCCCGTCGCACTCGACGTTCAGTGATCGGTCACGCGATCACTGTGTCGAAACATCGTCGGCGTGCCAGATCGCCGGCAACAACTCGAGCCGACTACCGAACAGCAGTCCGAGGCCGACCAGCATCGAGCCGAAAAACCAGATCAGGAACGCGACGCCGCCGGGATTGACCACCAGCGCGATCGCGGTTCCGACCCACGCCAGCCAGCCGAGTGCCTCCCACGGCCGGCCGTCGTAGAGTCGCCACATCGACAGCGAAAGCAAGAAGCCGCCGAACGCCGCCGCGACGACGATGCCTTCGACGACTGTCGACGCAGCGACTAACAGCATACAGCCAGCGAACGCGACCCCGTCGAACCGATCCATGGCCATACGGAATCCTCGGGGAGGATCGTCAAACGCGTACCGATCGAGCGGCGATCGAGCCGTCAGTTACACCCCGTCAGTCGTCGCTGGCGATCGGGACGCTCGCACGCACTTCGAGCCGATCGAGATCGCCGATAAAGGAGGCGAGCATCTCGCGGGTGACGTGGGGCATACAGACGACTCTGAGTTCGCCCGTTGCCGTCCGGGAGATGCGCCAGCCGCGATCGCGGAGCGCGTCGAACGTCGATTTGGAGACGTCGGCCGCAACCAGGGGCAACGTTGGGTCTGTGACCTCGTAGCCCCGTTTCTCCAGAGCATCGGCGAGCCACTCGGCGTTGTTCTGTGAGCGAACGTACTGGGCTCGGTAGCCAGCTGGCCACAGTTTCTCCATCGCGGCGACCGCACTCGCGACGCCCGCACCCGATCGAGTCCCGGTCAGCGTCGCCTGCTCGGTCGACTCGAGATACGGCGTGTTGACGGCGAGCTCGTCGAGGAGGTCCGCAGACCGGACGAGCAATCCGCCCGACGGCACCGCCGCCTGCCCCATTTTGTGAGGATCGATCGCCATCGTGTCGACTGCTGCGTGCCCGAAGTGCCACTCGTAGTCGGTAAACGGCAGGACGAACCCGCCCCAGGCGGCGTCGACATGACAAAGGGCACCGACCTCGTCGGCGATCGCGGCGAGGGCAGGAATCGGATCGACGCGGCCGTACTCGGTCGTTCCCGCGACGCCGATCACCAGTGCGGTCTCCTCGTCGACACAGGAACGGACGGCATCGAGATCCACCCGGTGATCCGGGCCGGTCGGGACGATTCGGAGGTCGACGCCCAGAACGTCGGCTGCTTTCTGAAAACTAAAGTGCCCGGACTCGGGCATGACGACGTTCGGCGTCTCGGTGCCGGCACGCTCGCGAGCGATTCGAACCGCCTGGATGTTCGCCTCCGTCCCGCCGCTGGCGACGTATCCGGCAGGATCGTCGAGGCCCGCGATCTCCCCCAGTAGTGCGATCGCCTCGTCTTCGAGGGCTGCAACGGTCGGATACGTCCCGGGATCGCCGGGATTCGTCGCGAGAAATCGTTCGGCCGCCTCGCGAGCGATCGGGTGTGGCTCCGTACACATCGACGAGAGCACTCGATCGAACGCCTGCGGCTCGGCTTGCATATCACCTGCGTAGGTGGTCAACGATTTATTACTTGCGCTTAGGTTCAGATCGAGCGCCTGAGTGCGATCTGACCGAGCGCAGTTCGGGTCTCGAGTCGCTCCCGATCCGCGTCAGCGCACCGAATCGAGCAGCAGCTTCTGTTCGACCCGTTTGACTTCGTGCTGGACATCGCGGACAGCGTCGATGTTCGCGGAGATCGAACTCACGCCCTCGTTGACCAGGAACTGGACCATGTCGGGTTTCGAGCCCGCCTGGCCACAGATGCTCGTATCGACGTCGTGTTCGCGGCAGGTCTCGATCACGTCACCGATCAGCCGCAAGATCGCAGGGTGGAGTTCGTCGAACCGATCGGCGACGTGCTCGTTGTTCCGATCGACTGCGAGCGTGTACTGGGTGAGGTCGTTCGTCCCGAAGGAGGCGAAATCGATCCCAGCGTCGGCCAGTTGCTCGATCGAGAGCGCGGAGGCAGGGGTTTCGACCATGACACCCCACTTGCGTTTCGCGGGGTCGATCCCGGCCTCGGTCATGAGCGCTTTCGCGCGGTGGACGTCTTCGGCGTCGTTGACCAGCGGGAACATGATCTCGACGTTGTCGTACCCCAGTTCGTAGAGTCGGCGGAACGCCTCCAGTTCGTGGCCGAAGACCTCGGTCCGATCGAGCGATCGGCGGATACCGCGGTAGCCGAGCATCGGGTTGTGTTCGTTTGGCTCGTCTTCGCCGCCTTCGAGCTGGCGGAACTCATCGGATGGGGCGTCGAGCGTGCGGACGCGGACCGGACGCGGGTAGAACTCGTCAGCGACGCTCCGGATACCCTCGACCAGTTCGGTGATGTAGGCGTCTTCGCTGTTCTCTTCGATGAACTTCGCCGGCGTCTGGTTCAGCGAGAGGATCATGTGCTCCATCCGGAGCAGCCCGACGCCGTCTGCACCCGTCGCGGCCGCCCGCTCTGCAGCCTCCGGAATTGAGACGTTGACCTTGACCTCGGTCGCGGTCATCGGCTTCACCGGTGACTGTGGCCGGACTTCCTCGACGGGTTCGGTCTCCTCCTCTGGCTCGACGGCCTGGCCTTCTAAGACCGCACCCCTATCTCCGTCGAGCGTGACGACCTGCCCGTCGTTGAGTACGCTCGTCGCGTTCGTCGTCCCGACGATCGCTGGGACGCCGAGTTCCCGGGAAACGATCGCGGCGTGACTGGTCATCCCACCCTCGTCAGTGATGATGCCGACGGCGCGTTTCATCGCAGGCACCATATCTGGCATCGTCATCTCCGTGACGATAACGTCGCCCTCGCCGACTTTGGCGAGATCGTCGAGTTTGGTGACGATCTTAGCCGGCCCGCTTACCGTGCCGGGACTCGAGCCGAGGCCGTCGACGATGATCTCGCCCGATTCGCCTGGCTCCGACGCACTCGCGCCCTCACTGGTGGCCTGGACACCTCCGCTGCCGTCGGTGAGCCCCTCAGAGGCGTCAACCGTGCTCTCCGTTGGATCGACACCCTCCGTCCCGCTCTCGTCGATCGTCGTGACCGGCCGGGACTGAAGCATATAGACGTCCCCCTCGACGATCGCCCACTCGACGTCCTGGGGCTGGTCGTAGTGGTCCTCGACGCGCTCGCCGAGGTCGAGTAAGGTATCGATCTCTGCCTCACTGAGGACTCGGGCGTTTCGTTTGTCGTCGGAAACCTCGCGCTCGACGGTCTCCCCGGTCTGCTCGTCTTTGACGTGCATCAGCTTCTTGTCAGCGACCGTTACGTCGATCGATCGGTTCTCGCGTTCGACGACGTAGTTGTCCGGCGAGACGGCCCCGGAGACGACGGCTTCGCCGAGTCCCCACGCGGCTTCGATGATCATCGTCGGCTCCCCCGTCGAGGGGTGACTGGTGAACATCACGCCGGATTTCTCAGCATCGACCATCTGCTGGACGACGACCGCGATGTTGACTGCCGAATGCTCGAAGCCCTGTTCCTGTCGGTAATAGATCGCTCGCTGCGTGAACAGTGACGCCCAGCACTCCCGGACCCGATCGAGCAGGTCCGCCTCGGTGACGTTGAGGTACGTATCCTGTTGGCCAGCGAACGAGGCGTCGGGCAGGTCCTCTGCGGTCGCCGACGAGCGGACCGCGACGAACGCTTCGTCCGCGCCGCCGATCTCGTGATAGGAGTCGAGAATCTCCGTCCGGAGGTCGTCGGGAAACGGCGTCTCTAAGATCAGTTCCTGAGCGCGGTCGGCGGCCGCCGAAAGCGCGCTCGACTCGTCTACATCGACGTCGACGGCGGCGAACAACTCTTCGTCGATGTTCGCGTCCTCAATGAACGATCGGTACGTCTCGGCGGTGACGACGAATCCCGGAGGGACGGGGAGCCCGGCGCCTGTCAGTTCGCCGAGGGACGCACCTTTCCCGCCGACTGTTTCGATATCGCCGGCGTTGATCTCGTCCAGCCAGAGTACAGCCATTGTAGCTGGATGGTCACCGGAGTGGATTAAGAAGCTTGCGAACAACTCGCACGAATCACAACTCGGAATCGAATGAGTTTCACACAATCGACACCGGCTCTCCGATCGATCGTCGACGTCGTTGCCGGAAAAGCAGTGTTTAAATCTGTGATTCGAACACCTCAGAAGATGGATAGTTTCGATCAGTAGCTGGCTCCGCTCTCCCGGTCACCTAGCGCGTTCGGACAGGGAAACCGGCTGGTGTGGTTGTGAACCGCTGGAGCCCGTTCCAGCGGGCCGATCGACTGCTCTCAGGCCTCGATAATATCGTCTGTATCCGCCACAGGAACGACGATCGAGCCATCGAGAACCGTCACACCGCGACCACCGACCCGGACGTCGGCCCCGATTTCAGCCCGCACGATACCGGGTCGATCGACGTAGTGGCCCTGTTCCAGGCGGAGTTCGTCGGGAAAATCGCCGTCGAACGCGCCGAACCGATCGAGATAGGCGCCGACGGCCCCGCTTGCGGTTCCTGTCACTGGATCTTCCGGCACTCCGGCACCCGGTGCGAACATCCGGCCGTGAACCGTCGACTCGGCGTCGAGTGCATCGAAGGTGAAGCAGTAGATACCCGTCGCGCCGACCTCCTCGGTGAGGGACTCGACTTGTTGCAGCCGTGGGTCGGCAGTCCCGAGATCCGAGAGGTAGGTGATCGGGACGATCAGGAACGGAAGGCCGGTCGATGACACCGCCAGCGGCAGATCCTCGCGTGCCCCCTCGAGTGCCGCCCGTTCGACGTCGAGTGCCTCGGCGACCCGATCGTAGCCGACGTCGACCGCACGAACGCTGGGCGCGTCCTGTGTCATCCAGACCGTCCCGTCGTCATCAATGTCGATTTCGAGGACGCCGGCGTTCGTTTCGAGTGTGGTCGTCCCGGTACCGAGGCCCTCGTCGTGGAGATGGGCGAACGCGCCGATCGTTGCATGCCCACAGAGGTCGACCTCCTGTGTCGGCGTGAAGTAGCGAACGCGGCGGTCGGCCGCTTCGCTCGATCGCAAAAATGCCGTCTCGCTTACTGAGAGTTCGTTCGCGATCGCCTGCATCTGGGTGGGCGATAGACTGTCGGCGTCGGGGACGACGCCTGCTGGGTTCCCGGTAAGCGGTTCGTCGGTGAACGCATCGACCTGAAGCACGCGAACCGTATCCATACTCCGGCCTCGGTCGGATGCCGTATCAATCCATCGTCGTCTCGGGTTCGATCGCCGCCCGTGTCGGCGTCCGCTCTGTTCGCACTGCACGATGCTGAAGGGACATTCAGGCAGATTCACCGTCCTCGGACAGCCATTCAGACAGATCCACCGGCTTCGGCCTGCCGTCCGGGCCGAATTCGACCGACCACCCCGCTAGACGGGTTTCAGCCCACTTATTGCGGTTGGTTCCCTGGCCTCGACTAGGTGTTATCAGATGTCCGAGCTACCGGAGGACTTCGACTGTACGATCACGAACTGGGAGTATATTTATAGTCTCTGTCACGATGTCAGCGACGAAGTCCGCCGCGACGAGTTCGAGCCAGACGTCGTCGTCGCTCTCGCCCGTGGGGGCTGGTTCGCCGGCCGATGTTGCTGTGACTTCCTCGGGCTCGACGATCTGACAAGTCTGAAGATGGAACACTACGTCGGAACTGCCGAAAAAAGCGGGGAGCCGACGGTTCGCTATCCGATGCCCGAGGGGAGCGTGAAGGACAAAGACGTGCTCATCATCGACGACATCGCCGACACCGGCGGGTCGATCGAACGGGCCTATGAGTACGTCGACGATCGTGGCGCCGGCGAGGTCCGAACCGCGACGTTACAGCTACTCGACACGAGCGCGTACGAACCCGACTACGTCGGCGAGCACCTCGACGAGTGGACCTGGATCGTCTACCCCTGGAACTTTATCGAGGACATGATCGATCTCACATCGGGTGTGATGGCACAGGCCGACCAGGAGACGTTCACTCAGGACGAACTCCGCCACTATCTCGCCGAGTTTCATGGGATCGATCGTATCGAGATGGAGATCGCCCAGCCCGATCGGATGTCCGAGATCGTCTCCGAGATGGAGCGCCGTGGTGTCATCGTCGCGGAGGGGCCCGGCGAGTGGACGCTAATCGCAGAGTAAGTTACTCTGCGACGGTGCCTTCCTCTACTGTCGTCTCCGGCTCCGAGCCGCCGCCCTCGTCGACGATCGACTCCTTCCAGGTACCCCGCGTGAACCAGGCGACGGCCGCGATCGCGCCGACGACGTCACCCACGACCACACCCGTCCAGATCCCCGTCGTCCCCCAGCCAGCGACGAAGATGAGGTAGTAGGTGACTGGCACTCTGACGATCCACAGGCCGAGGACGGCGAAGACGAGCGCAGTCTTCGTATTCCCGGCACCGCGAAACGCCCCCTGAATCACCTGCATAACGCCCATGAAGACGAACGCGAACGCCGCAAACTGGAGGTACGTGACGCCGTAGGCGATCGTCTCGGCGCGTCCCGCCTCGTCAGCCGTGACGAACACCGAAACGAACGGCTCGGGAAAGAGAAACGCGAGCGCGCCAGCGAGGGACATAATTCCGGCGATCGCACCCGCGGCGATCCACGTCGCTTTCGCCGCTCGGTCTGCCCTGTCAGCGCCTAAGTTCTGGCCGACGATCGAGTCCGTCGCCTGTCCGAGGCCCATTGCCGGCAGAAACGCAAGCGATATCAGGCGGTTTCCCAGCCCGTAGGCCGCGACGACCGCCGGCGGGAAGGTGACGACGATCGCCGTCATCGCGACCAGCGCCAGCGCCGTCATCGACTGTTCGAGTGCCGTCGGGACACCTAGCTTGACGATGTCGGTGACGTACTCGAGACGCGGGCGGAAGTGGACCAACTGGATATCGGGCCCGACATCCGTGTAGTACAGCAGGTAGAACCCGATCGCTGTCGCGATACCCCGCGAGATGACGGTCGCGACGGCAGCACCCGCGACCTCGAGTCGTGGGAGCGGGCCGACGCCGAAAATAAGCAGTGGATCGATCGCGAGGTTGATAACGACGCTGATGACCATCACGCGCATCGGCGCGCGGGTGTTCCCGTACCCCCGCATAAGTGCGGCGAAGACGAAAAAGCCGAAGACGAAAGGAACTCCGAGGAAGAAAATCCGCAAGTACTCACCGGCCAGCGGAAGGATCGCCTCCTGCGTGGCGCTGTCGGCGGGCAACACGGCGAGCATCGGATCCGTCGCAAAATAGCCGATGATACCGAGGGCAATCGCGACCAGCGAAATGAACGAGATCGTCTGGCCGGCGATCAGGCCGCCTTTTCCGCTTTCGGCACCGGTGTGCTGGGCGATCAGGATCGCGCCGGCCGTCGTGAACCCCGCGCCGACTGCGATCACCAGAAAGAGAAGCGGAAAGGCGAGGCTCACTGCCCCGACGGCGTTCGGCGAGAGCGCACCGAGCCAGAACGTATCGCCGACGTTGTATGTGACCTGCAGAAGCTGGATGACGACGAGTGGCCACGCCAGCTTGAACATCGGTCGGACGAGGCTCCCATCGGTGAGATTCCCGTCTTCCCCCTGTCCGGACATACTCGTCTTCTATTGCCCTGGACATTTGGTCGCTTCTGAACTATGATACCGCACCACAGTCACCGCAGCCGAGACGATCGCGATCGGTGCAACACTCGCCGGACTCCAGAAGTATCGGCCAGCCCCTTCGATACTCGTCGCGGTCAGAAACCGGTCCCGCAGACCGTCTCAGTCGGCGATCGCTTCCGTCGGCTCTGCCTCGATCGTCGCGTCCTGCACCCAGAGGTCGCCGAACAGTTCGTCCTGTTCGAGGCGGACACGACCGCGGTGTGCCAGAAAGAGCAAGGCGAGGTAGGTCATCACGCGAGAGCCGCCGACCGCGTCAATTTCGGCGTAGAGCACTTCGTCGCGTCCCTTCTCGTACTGGCTCTCGAGGACGGTCTCGACGTCGTCGATCACCGTCTCGATGTCTTCCTCGTGGGTCGTGTGAGTGACGTCGTCGCTGGTCGGTTCGTCGTCGACCCGGAAGTCATCGCCCGAATGGTAGTTGAGCTCCTGGACACCCCGGCCGTAGCCATGTGGGGAACCGCTCGTGTCGTAGCTCCGAGACGTTTTCCACCGGCTGCCGCGTTCGGCCTCGCGGAGGTCTCGTACCAGTTCGTCCAGCGTCTCAGGGCTGCCACGGACCTGTTTGCGTTCCAGCCGCCGCTCCATCTCCGCCTCGAGCCCCTCGACAGGATCGAACCCGGGTTCCGGACCGCCGTCCCCGTCGCCCCCCATCGCCCCCTCGTCGGCGAAGGGGGCTTCCCACGGCGGGAGCTCCTCGTCGTCGGGTTCGTCTGGCGCGAACAGGGCGTCACTTTTCATCCGCAGGAGAACGCTCGCGTAGAACAGCGCCCGCCCCGAGGTTCGAAGGTCGGCGTCGTCCAACGCCTCGAGGAACTTGTCTGTCACGCGGACGACGTCGATATCCCACGGATCGATCTCGCCGTCTTTGGCGAGCTGGACGAGGAGTTCGACGGGTTCGACGTTTTCGTCGTCTTCGTCTTCGGACGTGGTCTCTTCCTCCGTAAACTCGAAGACGGCGTCGTCTTCGGGCCGATCGCGATCGTCGTGGCCGGCGATATCCAGCGGGATGTCGTCTCCCTCGTCGTTAGTCATCCGCGGGCACCCCCTCGCTCAGATCGATCCCGGTCACCGCACTCACGTTGTCCTGTTGCATCGTCACGCCGATCGCCCGCTCCGAGCGATCGAGCATGGCCGATCGGTGTGAGACGACGACGAACTGGGCCTTTTCGGAGAGCTCATCGACCATCTCGCCGATCCGCTCGGCGTTGACAGCGTCGAGGAAGGCGTCGACTTCGTCCAGCGCGTAGAACGGTGCCGGGTTGTGCCGCTGGATCGCGAAAATAAAGGCGAGTGCGGTCAGCGACTTCTCGCCGCCCGACATCGCATCCAGGCGCTGGATGGGTTTGTCCCCCGGCTGCGCTTTCATCGTGAGCCCGCCATCGAACGGATCGTCCTCGTTTTCGAGATGGAGAGAGCCGGTCCCCTCCGAAAGCTTCTCGAAGATTTCGGTAAAATGAGCAGAGATGGCCGTATAGGCATCCATGAACGTCTGTTTCTTCTGTGTTTCGTAGGATTCGATCCGCTCACGAATCCCGTCTGCCTCTGCGACCAGCGTCGCGTTTGCCTCCTCGAGCTCGTCGAGGTCGTCCCGAACCTCGTCGTACTCGTCGATCGCGAGCATGTTCACCGGCTCCATCGCCTCCATATCCGTCTGGAGCAGGTCGATCAGCTCGATGACCGTCTCGTGATCGGGGACGTCGTCCGGATCGTAGTCTCCGACCTCCGATTCGAGGGCGTCGATCTCCCACTCCAGATCGCTCGTCCGACTGCGGTGGTTCTCGAGTTTGCTCTCGACCGTGTTGACGCGGTCCTGTTGCTGGTCGCGGCTCGCCCGCGCATCGGCGAGTTCGTCCTTGAGATCGGATCGATCGTCTTTCAGCTCGGTGAGCTCCGTTTCGAGCTCCTCGACTGCCTCGTGTTTTGCCGAGAGCGCCGCTTCCTTTTCGGCGATTGCCTCCTCGTAGGTCGCGATCCGCTCTTCGTGTTCGGCTTTGCGGTTCTGTGCGGTCTCGATATCGTCGTGGAGCGCTTCGATCGCGTCTTCGGCGTACTCCTTCTCGAGGCTCAGTTCGTTGAGCGAGCCGTCGAGGTCGCCGATCCGATCCTCCCGATCGTCGATCTCGGCGTCGAGCTCCTCGATCTGGGCGGTCAGCTCGGGGATCTTCGAGTCCGCCAGTTCGCGCTCGAGCGCCGCGATGTCGGCCTCGATCGATTCGACGGTGGCGGTCTTCGTCTCGATCTCCCCACCGATCTCGGTCATGCGCTCGTCGACCGACTCCCGTTTCTCGCGAAGCTCGTCGAGTTCGCCTTCGAGGCGCTCGATCTCGTCTTCGACGCTCGCCCGCCTGTCGTCGAGTTTCTCGATCTCGGCCTCGATCGACCGAACCTCGTCGGCCGCATCGGTCTTGCGATCACGCGCGTCGTCGAGTCGGCTTTCGACGTCTCGAAGCTCCTCTCGCAGCGACTCGCGGTCTTCTTGCAGTGCGGTGATCTCTTTGGCGACGCGTTCGAGCTGGCCCTCTCCACCGACGGTAAAGGAGTACCGCGATCCCTTCCCGGAGCCACCGGTCATCGCACCGCTCTTTTCGACGAGGTCGCCGTCGAGGGTGACCATCCGGTAGTCTCCCATGTACGATCGGGCGGTCTCGATGTCGTCGACGACCAGTGTGTCGCCGAGGACGTACGAGAAGATCCCAGCGTACTCGGAATCGAAGTCGACGAGATCGTAGGCGAAGCCGATGATGCCCGGGTCGCTGGGCGCGTTGGGAAGCCGACGCTGGTTCATATCTGTCAGCGGCAAGAACGTGGCGCGACCGGCGTTGCGCGACTTGAGGTGCTCGATACACTGCTGGCCGATCACGTCATCCTCGACGACCACGTTCGCGAGTCGTCCCCCGGCAGCCGTCTCACAGGCGACTGCGTACTCGCCGGGGACCGACCCCAGCTGGGCGACCGCGCCGTGGACGCCGTTGATCCCCGCGTTGAGAATCGTCGTCACCGATCGGCCGAACGAGGAGTCGCCACTTTTACCGGCGTTTGCCTCGAGCTCGGCGTACTCCTGTTGTTTCGTCTGGATCTCGTCGTCGAGGTCGTCGACGTCCGACTGAATGCGGCGCTTCTCGGCTTTCAGATCGTCGACGACACCGGCGATATTCTCGCGGTTCCGTTTGGCCTTGTCCAGCTCGCGTTCGAGATCGCTGCGCTCGCTCTCGATCTCGGGGAGGTCCTCGCGTCGCTGTTCGATCGTCGCCTCGTTCTCGCTGATCGTGTTCGATCGGCGGCGAGCCTCGTCGAGCAACCGATCCTGCTCGCGCTGGAGATCGTTCTTTTCGGTTTTGACTGCTTCGAGCTCGTCTTTGCGCTCGGCGAGTTCGTCTTTGAGTTCGTCGAACTCCGTGTCGACGGCCTCGATTTCGGCCTCGAGCTCGTCCCGTTCTCTCTCGCGATCCTGAATCTCGGTTTTGACCTGTGCTTTCTCCAGTTTGTGCTCGCGGATCTCGTCGTCGAGATCGTCGATCGTCTCCTGTTTCCGATCGATCTGGACGAACGCCTCTCGGCGGGTTGATTCGGCGTCTTCGATCTGGTCCTCGCTGGCCTCGATCTTGTCCTCGAGTCGCGAAATCTCACCTTTGATCTCCTCGATCTCGCTTTTGATCCGGAGCTGCTCGTCTTCGCCTTTGCGTTCGATCTCGGCGTTGAGATCCTCAAGGTCCTCCTGGAGACGGAGCACCGTCCCTTCGCGCTCGTCGAGTTCACGCTGGAGCGTTGTGAGTTCGTCCGCGAACTCCTCGACGCGTGCTTCGACGTCGTCGAGTTCCTCTCGCTTCTCTTCGAGCTCGCTGGCTTTTTTGTACCCCTCGTACTCCTCTTTCTCTCGGCGGAGTCGGCGGTAGCGAAGTGCCTCCTGGCGTTCGTCTTCGAGCTGGGCGAGTCGATCGCGCTTCTCTTCGATCCGGAGTTCGGCCTCGTCGATCCGTTCGGAGACGACCTCGAGTTCCTCGAAGGCGTCTTCTTTTTTCGCGTCGAACTCGGCCACGCCAGCGATCTCGTCGATGATCTCGCGGCGGGCGTAGGGCGTCATGTTGATGATCTCGGTTACGTCGCCCTGCATGACGACGTTGTACCCCTCCGGGGTGACACCGGCCTGTGCGAGCAGATCCTGGATGTCGGAGAGGTTGACCGAGCGATCGTTCAGATAGTAGTACGAATAGTAGTTGTCCTCGGTCTCTTTGACACGCCGTCGAATGCGGATCTCGTCGACGTCGCCAACATCCTCGCTGCCGGCAGCGTTGACGACCTGCGATCGATCGAGCGTGTCGTCGGTGTTGTCGAGGATGACCTCGACAGTCGCTTCGCGGGGCCCGCCTGCGCTGGAATCGTCTTCGTGGCCGGGGTTGTAGATGAGATCAGTCAGTTTCTCGGCGCGAATGCCGCGGGTACGGGCCAGTCCGAGCGCGAAGAGTACGGCGTCGATGATGTTCGACTTCCCGGAGCCGTTCGGCCCGGTAACGACGGTGAAGTCCTCGTAAAATGGGATCTTCGTCTTTCGGCCGAAGCTCTTGAAATCGTCCAGAACGAGCGACTTAATATACATACTCTTCTCGAAGCCTCCGTCGGCCAGTTACGATCGCCGCGGGCCAACAACGCGGTGCAGTCCTGCGGTTATGCGACAATAATGTCGTCGCTACCTGAGTCTTCCGCTTCGTCGGCAGGTTCGTCGGCGTCGGCTGTTGCCTGGGCGACGTCTTCGGAGTCGGCTTCCGGCGGTTCAGCGGACGCTGTCTCGTCATCGTCGACAGCCGACTGCGAACTCCGTCGCTCGGGAACCCGTGTCGGTGTCTCGGCATCGAGTTCGGCTTCGAGGACCCGAATCCGCTCTTTCGACTCGATCAGTTCGTCCGTCAACCCTGCGACCGTCGATTCGAGTTCCGCAACCGTCGATTCGAGCTGCTCGACGCGGTTTTTCGACATACATTCTAGAGTTCTGTCTGGGCACATAAACGTACGTCAGACATCACTAACTGATCTGGCAGATCGGACGGGAGATCCGAGACGATCGCGGACGTGACGAGCCCCATGGCCCGTTATCAGTCGACGACGTGAATGTAGCCGGTCATCGATCGCGGATGGGGGGCACAGAGATACGCGTGCAACTCGTCGGTCGCCTGAAACTCGAGCGTTTGCGTTTCTCCGCGGCCGCTCATGATACTGGTTCTGTGGCCGCCGACCACCGAGTTGTCTTCGTCACGGAGTTCGATGTTGTGACCGAATCCGTCGCGGTTCTCCCAGGTGAGGTCGTACGCCTGTCCCTCGAAAAACAGCAGCGTCGGATTTCTGACCCCCTCGATGAGCCCGGGCTCCTGACCGATCCAACCGTTGGTGTGGCCTTCGAGCCTGATCTCGCCGACGTCTTCCCAGTCGTCAGGGTTGAGTTCCTGTTCGACGACGCTGCCGCCGCTATCGTCACTGCCCGTACAGCCGGCGATCGCTACTGTTCCCGCTCCGGCCAGCCCGCCCAGAAGCGTTCGTCGAGAGTACCCGTTTCGTGCCATTGATACAAGCGTGTTAGTCACGGGCGATAAACGTACCCTAGGAGCCTGTCCAAGAAATATCGGCAGAGAACTCACATGACGTAGACCTTATCTAGCAGAAACTCCTGTATAGCGTAAGGATTCACCCGTGACGTTCAATTTTATCCGATACGATCAAGATCAGCA
>LFCJ01000262.1_pt1 | contig 31257 bp, 39 predicted proteins | sample 643141 | NCBI WGS metagenome assembly LFCJ01 (sample SAMN03766243, study PRJNA286221) | soda lake metagenome | biome: soda lake; feature: Kulunda steppe; material: water; isolation source: sample B1-Br-g2 brine of Lake Bitter-1 | place: Russia: Kulunda steppe | collected 2010-07
CGTGGTGCAAGCGTTAACATCGCCGTGAAAGGCGTGAAGAAACTCGATTGGAATGTGCCTGCTCTCAACAGCCTTCCCGTTGTTCGGAAGGTGCGACGGCAGGCATCGGGGGCTGTGGACGCCCCGATCGTGACCCGCCCGACCGTTCGAGGCTATCAGGCCGATGGTCGGATGGGAGTGTCCGACTAAACCACGGGAAGCCTCGGGGCTTGACCCCGAGGCAGTTCACCTGTATACGAACCGAGACAAAGCGTTTACACGTTCGGAAATCGCCGCCGGAGTGACCGAAAATCCGAACACTGTTGGAACTGCACTCTCCCGACTGAAGCAGCGCAATCTCGTTCGACACAGGGGGAGATATTGGGCAATAACCGAGGACCTACAGAGAGTCACCGATGCCTATGATCTTCACACTGCCACGGAACGACTCAACGACGAGGATGGCGGTATCGACCCTGATGAATGGGAAACGGCTGCTCCGGACGAACCACACCCCAGTGAGCGAGACCCATAGATGCAACCGGAGCGAGGCGATGTCGTTCGGAGTTCAGACCCGTTCAAATTAGGCGAAGATAGACAACGACCGTGGCTCATCGTGAGCAACGACTTACACCCGTTCGGTGACGAGCAACACGTGGCTGTCACCATTTCCCGTCCTTCCGATGCCGAAAAGATATAAACGAACAGGTAGCCTATCTATTTCTATGACGATCACGCGTGACGAAGACGTTCTCGGTGGTGAGCCGCGGATCGGTGGGACCCGCGTTGGCGTTCGACACGTTGCTTCACGAGTGATCGAAGCCAATCAAACGCCTGCAGTTGTCGCCGATCAACTTGATATCTCTCTTTCAGCAGTCTATGAGGCACTGTCATATTATTACGACCACGTAGGGGAGATGCGCGAATATGAACAGGCGAACGAGGCGGCGTTCGAAAGCGTGCGTGAAACATCAGTAAAGCCGAAAGAGACGGTCAAGTGACACGCATTCGGATTCTTCTTGATGAGCACGTCGGCCGGGTGTTTGAACGTGTTCTCAGAGAGCGTGGCCACGATGTCGAACAAGCGAAAGATCTGTTCGGTGAGCACACCGAGGATGCAACCCTACTCGAGTGGTGTGGCGAGAATCACGTCGTTCTGTTATCGAACAACGCCAAGGATTTTGAACCACTTCATCGTAACCACGATCACGCCGGTGTCCTCCTCTACTATGATCAGAAACGTCCGGACACAGATCCAGAGGGTCTTGCGAGGACAGTAGATGAGGTATTCAATCAGTACGGGATAGATGGGATCGAAAACCAACTCGTTGATCTCGGCGAGTGGTACGCTTGGCTCCACGGGTAGCGTGTCGCCTGCCCGAATCGGATAGTGGGGTTGAATCACCGAGTTGGTCAATTTATTACAGACTTCTCTCCAGTAACCATTGAAGTGTCACCCGGAACACTACCGGGCGAAAACCTACTAGTAGGCTCGGTGGAAGTGAAACAGCGTATAGTGGTGACGCTGTTGGATACCTGCAGTGAGTGACAGAATTGGCGTGTTAAATATAGTGATTAATAGCATTCGCGGGAACGAGTAGCCCAAAGGACTCGGTAGCTCGCGCAATTCATAGGATCAAGCGGAGCACGGGTTGGCCGTTTTCGCCCACGTTTTCCTAGGAGTAATTCCCATAGCGACCGAAGTGAGCGAGGGAACCTGAGAATGGAAAAAAGGGACCATACCCTACAAACTACCCACGGCTGACTGACTGTACCGGCAAAGACTGAAGTCCACTGCAATGGTAGTCCACACTATGTCGAAGCAGATGAACACCGTCGTCTCAGGTGACGAGTCGGAGATTCACGACGAGCCTCACATTCGGGACCGGCGAATCACCGTGAGCCACATTCATGCGCTGGTCGAAGGTCGCGGCCTCGACGCACAGACGGTTGCAGACCGCTTTGATCTCACCGTCTCGGAAGTCTACCATGCACTGGTGTACTATCACGATCACCCCGAAGAGATGCGGGCGGTCAAAAAACACCGTAGAGAGCTTCACGAAGCCGCAGAAGAAGACCCGAAAATCATCACCGGTCCCGAAGACCTACCGGAATCGTAGGCATGCAGGTGCCGTTTCTCCTTGACGAGAACATCGCAGCTCCGCTGGCTGACAAACTCGACAAAGCAGGCCACGACGTAGAGCGTGTCGTCAACGTGAGTGAGTTGGGTGAAGGAGTCGACGACACCACAATTCGCCTGTACGCCGTCCAAAAGGGTCGCATAATCGTCACCAGCGACAACGACTTCGTCCAGATGCCTGTCGACTCACATAGTGGTGTGTTCTACGTCCCTGACCAGTCGCTTCCCGCGCATGAACTTTACCACATCATTCAGCGCGTTATCGAAGTGTTCCCCAATCGAGAGGCGATGGATACAGTGACATATATTACGACCGACTGGCTGTGATTCACGAGTGAAGCGGGTGGGCCGTGAGTCATCTGTACTGACTGCCTCACACAGGCTACTGTAGATCCGATTCCTGTGAGAGATACGCGCCCTCTATTCAGCAGGAGCATCTGAACTTGACAGACCTATCACTCCTGGTAGACACATCACGTGAGGACCTCCGGTTCTTCACTCTCTCCGATATCATTGCTGTTCTCGAGAGTGGAGCCGAACACTGACCCGAAAAGAACCTAGGTGCAGATTGGAATTTTTCGGCCCCTGGCAGAGTGTGGGGACATCAGACCGCCCCTATGGCGCTCGAAGGCCGCGCTGAACCGTTTCGCGACGGCTACATGCGGGCAGCAGTGCAAGAGTAAACACGGACGCCCCATGTCACCCGACCCGGGGTACTTCACGACGAAGCCTATGCCTCGTAAGCTTTGTAATACTGGTAGGAGATATATGCGAACAGCATCGCCAAGCCTGCAAAGCCGCCACCGATTCCTGACACTTGGCCAGCAGTTCCGGTTGTGTATCTCTCGAGCCCAACAACCGGGAGAAAGAATAGAACCATAGCGGCTCCTAAAATAAATGAGAGGAGTAATGAACCCGCCAATACTAACCGGTTCGTGAATGATAACGTGGGTTCTGGAGTTTCACTCATGATTAGTCTAATGCCTCTATTCGGCTCTGGTGAATCACTAGACTGCGGCGACTTGTCCTGTAGAATCACGTCGCTCGGAGAGTCACGCTGGAACGTATTTGCCAAGGGCGCCGAGGATTCAAGCATTGACGAAGCGAATTGACTCTCTCATACTTCCGGTAAACCACTAGAACTCGACGCTGTATGGCGATTCACCAAAGCCCTCTATTCTAATAGGTCTATTGAGAACTACGCGTCGTCTGCTGAGGTCGATTACTCTACTAAAGTAATCAGCGTAGAAGTACGCAGCCGCAATCGTATCAACGCTCGTTCTGATTTCGATTCCGATGTCGTGTTGTACCCCAGTGGGAAGAACGAACTGCTCAGATCGAGTTGTGTTTCCTTGTACGAATCCCGGGCTCTCAACAGTTCGGAACACCGCCGTCGAAGAGGGCCGTCCCGTTTCCCGGACGAAGAATCGGATATCCGCATTGCCTCCAACTGCGCTGCCTTGTCGGTAATAATTCGCCGTCATCCGAACCGCACCACCGATTGACGAATTCGGCGTGAGGCGACCGAATATCCGTGCCCATCCCGTGGCACCGCCAATTCCTGTGACGCGTACATTGGCTCGGATGCGTTGCTCACTGACGTTGAACTCGCGATCTGCGGCTCCAACACCCACGTGCTCCCGTCTCTCTGACCCCGTGTGGCTCAACTCTCGTACTGTCACCAACAGCTGCGGTACTAATGCCGTCCGAGCTGTCGATCCCTGCTGTAGCCGAAGCATCCTCCTCGTTTTGGCTCTCTTCAGCCGTCAAAAGTTCACGTCGTTCACGAAGTATCGAAAACCAACTCGTTGACCTCGGCAAGTGGCACGCTTGGCTCCACGGGTAGCATGTTGCCTGCCCCGATCGGATAGTAGGTTGAATCACCGAGTTGTTATTTATCCCAGACCTCTCCAGTAACCATTGAAATGTCACCCGGAACACTAACGTCCAGCCTCATCCCTGGCGGCATGCCGTGTCGGCTGGCTAACCCTCGTGCCGGGCGTTGCACGACCATATGGCCGCGACTTGTGTCGCGCACCCGGGTTCTCCGTGCGGTCATCGCACCCGAATGGGTGTACTCGGACGGGGACTAAAGGTGCGCATCTAGTTGTAGCCGGTGGACGCTGAAATGGCTTTCTTGTTGGTCACCAGACTCGCCCTCGAGTCGACTCCCCTCCCACCGAAGGGAAACCGTTTTTCACTGCCCGCCCAAACCCACGGCTATGAGCATTGAGCAAGCCGATCTCGCCGACCTCGGGCCAACTGCGAGAGCGGCATTTTTCAACCGCGACGCCGGGATCGACGCCGTTCGGTCGGACGTCGAGGCGATCGTCGACCGTGTTCGCGAGGAAGGCGACGTCGCCGTCCGGGAGTACTGCCAGGAGTTCGACGGCGTCACCGTCGGCAACATCGAGATTACTGACGAAGCCGAACGAGCGGCCGAGTCGATCGATGCGGACCTGCGGGCGGCGATCGAGACGGCCGCCGAAAACGTCCGGGCGTTTCACGAGGCCCAACTCCCCGAAGACTGGCGAGAGGAATTTAGCGACGGCCGAGAATTGGGTCGCCGGTTTCGCCCAATCGAACGCGCCGGCGTGTACGTCCCCGGTGGGACGGCGGCCTACCCCTCGAGTGCGATTATGGGAATCGTGCCGGCGGTCGTTGCCGGTGTCGATCACGTCTCGGTTGTGACGCCGCCGGCCGACGAGATTAATCCGGCGACGCTTGCAGCCATCCATCTCGCTGGTGCTGATGCCGTCTACAGCGTCGGTGGCGCACAGGCGATTGCGGCCCTCGCCTACGGTACGGAGTCTATCACCCGCGTCGAGACGATCGTCGGTCCCGGTAACAAGTGGGTGACGGCGGCAAAGGCAATCGTTCGCGGCGATGTCGAAATTGACCAATTGGCGGGGCCGAGTGAGGTGGTTGTGTTGGCCGATGGGACAGCAGACCCGGAATTCGTCGCCGCCGAACTCGTCGCACAGGCCGAACACGACCCGAACTCGCCGGTGATCGCCGTCACCGACGACCCAGCCCTTGCGGAGGCAGTCACTGAGGCGGTCGACCGACAGGCTGGCGAGCGCGAGCGCGAGGAGATCATCCGAGAGGCACTCGAAAACGACGCCAGCGGCGTCCTCCTCGCTCGCTCGATGAGCGAAGCAATCCTCTTTACCGAATCCTTTGCCCCAGAACACCTCGTCATCCTTGCCGAGGACGACGAGGCTGTCCTCGAGCGGATCGATAGCGCAGGGAGCGTCTTCCTCGGCCCGCACACCCCGGTTGCGGCGGGCGATTATGCTAGCGGGACGAACCACGTCCTTCCGACCAACGGCGGGGCACGGGTGACCGGCGGCCTTTCGGTGGATACGTTCCTGCGGGCGACGACCGTCCAACGGCTTTCGGCAAATGGCCTCGAAGACCTCTCGGAGACGATTACGATGCTTGCAGAAGCCGAGGGACTCGAGGCTCACGCCGAGAGCGTTCGGATGCGCGTGGATGACTGATAGTCGCCAACTGTCGAGCGTACCGTAACCACTTTCAGTTTCATTTTTCCCCAGATGGGACGCTGGTGGGCAACCTGTGCGTCACAGTTAACATCTTCGCGCGAGAAGAGATGGATATGAGCACGGAGAGTATGGACGGCGGTGACGGCCGTCCACGGATTGAGGTCACTGAGGTCGCAGCCGAGCAGGCGCTGGGTCTGCTCGAGGGCGAAGGGTTGGATGATGACATCGCCGGATTGCGCCTGTTCGTCCAGCAGGGTGGCTGTGCCGGCCTCTCCTATGGGATGCGATTCGATGATGATGCCGAAGAAGATGATACCATTTACGAACACCACGGACTGCGGGTGTTTGTCGACCCGGCGAGTTTGAAGTATATCGGTGGGAGCGTGCTTGATTTCGAGAGCGGGCTGCAAGCTGAAGGATTCCACGTCGAGAATCCGAACGTCGTCAGCGAGTGTGGCTGTGGCGAGTCTTTCCGAACGTAAGCTATCTTATATCGGCTTGTGTTCAGACGAAACGGATTGACGAATATCGATTGGGGATGAGTAGTTGCGTTTTGCTACTGATAGGATAGCTACGTTTTGCCTGTTGATGGCTACGTGAAAACAGCTCGAGGGCCCACACTTCAGTCGTGGGAGGAGGTCAGTTACTGGCCCTGTGAAATTGGATCGAAGCTGTCGACCGGAATCACCGAATAGTCGACGGTCAACGCGTCTTTCGTCGCCCGAATCTTTCCGACGAACGTCGAAATTTCTGAAAGGTCGCCCTCGAGGACGAACAGTTCCATACAGTAGTGGTCGCCGACGTGGCCGTGGAAGTTCGAAGCGACGAGACTCTCGTGTTCGTGTCGCAGATGCATCATCCGCTCTTCGACACTCGTCGTCTCGTAATCGAAGAGCACGGTGACGATTGCCATCAGCTCTCGATCCTCGAGGCGGGTGTCTTCGAACTCTCCAAGGAGGTTACGGGCGGACTCCCGAACCACTTCGCTTCGGCCGGTGTAGCCGTGGTCGTCCGCAAACTGGTCGATTCGCTCGAGAAGCTCGTCCGGCATGGAGACGCTCACAACTGCCATGTAATAACTCAGGCCGACTCAACTATTAAGCCTTATCATCATTCCTCGGTTGCTCACCGCTGGAGCGGCTCGTGGGAATAAGTTCCATGGTAATTCTGCCGGTAGTGACTGTCTACCCGACTAGTAGTGTTTGTGACTCCATCTCACGAATCGGCAAATCAGTCAACAGCTATAAATTCCCCCATCAACAGCGGTGCCCGATGTCAATAACCCCGACCTCAACGGTCGGGGCTTGTCAGTGGACTCCCGTTCTGCCGCAACTCCGCGGAGGCGTTGAAATCGCCGTTCACGTTCAACGTCCCTGACTTTAGGGCTGATTGACAGCCAGCCCATCCATCGCGAGACTTCTGCTCACGATGAATATACCCGCAATACCTCGTGGCGATGTTCTTCGCCGCATTATAATCCGCATTCACCTCATATCCACACGATTGACACTCAAACTCCTTGTCGTTGCGGTTATCCTCGTGGGTAAACCCACAGCAAGAGCAACGCTGAGACGTGTACGCTGGACTCACCGTATCCACGAACAACGCTGTGGATTCAACTTTGTACTCCACGAGTTCCACGAATTTCGCGTAAGCCCATTGCTGGAACTTCGACCCGTTCGCAATATTCTCTCGGATGTGGTCAAGGTTCTCGAAAATGATACCGTCTACATCCGCGTCTTTGGCTTCCTTGATGAGGTCGTTCGCTCGATTGTGGAGCCAGTCCAACGACCAATCGCTGAACTTACTGCCGATAGATTGAATCGTGAGGTGCGCGGAGCGAGTACCCGTCTGTTGCAGTTTGGCGTGGCGTTGCTCGTACTGGTCGCGTTTGTGATTGAGGTAGTCAGCACTTCCGATGAATTCTCCAGTAGAGGTGACGGCGAACGCGCCAGTCACGTTCAGGTCAACACCGAGAACCACTCCGTTCTCCGCACCCTCACCACGTGACGTGGCTTCTTGACGTTCTGTTCCATCAACCTCGTAGTTTGGATTTTTCAGCGTAACGTGCAGGTAGAACTCCTCGCTGTGTTCATCGTACTGGAGCGTGGCACTCGACGCATCCCACTCGTCGCTCTCATAGTAGCGACCGAATGGTGTGTCCTTGCTGTCGTCTTCAGGTGGAATAACGTACTCTGTTTTTACTCTACCGTTAATCGTGGAGAGTGTGGCGTGGTTAGCGTTGAACGTTGCACTGCGCTTATCATACACTATACTCCACGAGTCGAACACGGGTTGGCTTGTTTTCTCGCCTTTCTTCAACTTCTCGACACCGCCTTTGACGGCTTCGATGGCACGGCGAATACCTTTCTGGACGAGGTTGGCTGTTAAGTCGTGTTCGGCTTTGAGGTCTTCGTAGAGTGCTTTCTCAGCTTTGGCTTTCGACGTGATACAGTAATCGTCGTATCGCCATGCCCAGTCACTTGTCTGGTTGGCACAGTTGAGGAACTGGTTTTTCGTCTGGTGGAGGTTGGCTTTCCTGTCGTTGGGCACGTCGAGTTTGATGAGTACCGTGCGGCGCGGAGCGTCGTCCACCATCTACTTCACATGTAAGGGCATTGCCTAATAAAGACTATCGTTGAAATGGGAGTCGGGTTGCATTTGTTACGTGGTTTGATTCAGAAGTGTCGGGTTCCTCCTCGAGGTCAAGCCTCGGGGCATCCGCTTCGACCGCCTGTGAAACGGATACATACTCTCTCAGATCGGTCTTTGATTGCGCTCTCGCTCGCTGCATTTGCGATTGCGGGTGTCACAAACACCACACTCGAGGCTGGCGTCCAGAGCATTGGGGCGATGGCCGTTGCCATTTTAGGCGTCTATGGGTTTGCTCAGTACGCTCGAGCCAGCAGCCGTGAACACCTGGCGTGGCTTTCGGTTGGGCTCTGGGGCCTGTTTATTCTCATTGCGGGCGTCCATCTCGTTGGTCTCGGAGTTGTTGTCGGCATCGCCCCAGCCGCCCTCGGCCCCGAGATACTCGCAGCTACCCTCACAGGCGTGACGTGGGGCACGCTTCTCGGTGCCACTGCCTCGACGGCGTTTCTCGGCTTCCGAGAGTACGGCGCTCGCCAGGGCGTCGAAAGTCCGGAAGAACAGGTCCTCGAGAGCGACCTCGAGCTTTGATTTTTCTACGCCGTTTTCGACGCAGGCGTTCACTGCACCCGATAACTGACAGCGATTCCCTCGCCCAACGGTAAGACGACCGTTTCGAAGTCCGGATCGGCTGTCACTGCCTCGAGATAGTCCGCGATCCCGCGGGTGTCCGTATTCACTGCCTCTGGATTCTCGCCTTCGACGATTGCCAGCAGTTTCTCGAACTCGATCGGCCCGGCGGTCATCGCATTGTCGGCGACGATAACGCCGCCAGTGGCCAGTTTCGGTTTGATTGCCTCGAGTGCCTCACGGTAGCGGTGTTTCTGGTGGTCAAAGAGGACGAGGTCAAAGGGGCCGTCGTACCGGTCTGCGATCTCGAGGGCATCGCCGTGTTCGTACCGCGCGAGGGAGTCAAAGCCGCCGGCGGTCATGTACTCGCGGGCGGCCTCGAGTTCGTCGGCGTCGATTTCGGTGAGCACGATCTCGCCGTCGGTGGGGAGTGCGCCGGCAAACCAGTAGGCCGAATAGCCGTAGCCGGAGCCGAACTCGAAAATCCGTTTGGCGTCGGTTAGTCTGGCGAGCAAGCGAAGGAATCGGCCGACTTCGGGACCGACGTGGGGAAACTCTTCTCGGGCGGCACGATCGTCCATTGCTTGGAGCGTGTCATCGGGATCAGTGCCGACTGCACGGACGAACTGGGCGACGTCGTCTGTGAGTACTGAGGGTGAAGCCATTGGTTGGTGCTCAGGCGGTAGGGCCATAGAGCTAGTGGTTCCATAGCCTGCACACGGGTCGAGGTGACGGAGTACGAGTGGTTTTATCAGTAGACCGTAGCGCGATTCCTTCTTTCAGTCTCGTACCTGAAGCTGAAACGGGCGGTTCGGTAACTACGCATGCATAGTGACCGTTTGCGGTTTTCTCCAGTATACGCCGAGCGGAGCGAGGCGTTTCACCGACGGTGAAGCCGAAGGCCGAGCCGTCGGCCTTTTGGCATCAACGGGTTTTACCGGGGTTCGACCGAGTGAGCGAAGCGAACGAGAGAGGACCCCGGTAAAAGAGGTTGCTGTACTTACCGTGAGTTTCACGACTCACTTTGAATAAAGAAACCGTATTACAGAAAGTCAAGGAGAAAGCCCACGACTTCAGTCGTGGGATGAATCCGACATCCCACTCCACCAACAACGCCCAATGGCGGGCCTGAGTCTCCCACGCTAATCCATACCTTTACAAAACATTATTTCCTAATACGTAGTGATGAATCGAACCAACCGGTTCAACGTTCGCCCTCGCTCTGCGAAAGAGCGTGAGGTGTTCGTTCGCTGGTTGGACGCTTCTGCGAGTCTCTGGAACGAGACCAACTACGCTCGCCGCCAAGCCTTCCTCGAAGACGACGAAAGTATCTGGGACGCCGACACCGGCAGTCTCGAAGGCAAATACAAGGGTGTTCTCAGCAGTTCTGTCGCCCAGCAGATCATCCGTAAGAACTCCGAAGCGTGGCGGTCGTTCTTCTCTAGCAACGAGAAGTACCACGCCGGCAAACTCGACGAGAAGCCGTCTCCACCCGGATACTGGGGGAACGAAGAAGATGGGCGGGTACTCCGCACGTACGTTCGCAACGATCAGTACACCATCGAGTTTGGGGAGCGGTCCCGGCTCGAAGTGCCAATTGGTTCTGATCTCAAAGAAGAACTTGGGTTGAATCGGAACCAACGCCTTCGCGTTGAAGTTGCGGGCGAGCCGAAGTGGAACGGCGAGCAGAACCGGCTTGAAATTGTGTACGACGAAACCGCAAATGCGTTCAGGGCCTTCCAACCAGTCACCGTACCTGATTCTCGACTGGATTCACCACTGGCCTCGGAAGAGGCCGCTCTGGACGTGGGCGCGAACAACCTCGTCGCCTGCACAGTTTCGACTGGCTCGCAACTCCTGTACGAGGGACGTAGCCTGTTCGAGCAGTTCCGTGAAACTACGGAACGTGTCGCACACTATCAGTCGCTCCTCGAAGACCAGCGCGAGACGAGCAAGCGCATCGACCGCTTGTATCGGAAACGCACGAACCGACGGAACCACGCCCAAGACGCACTCGTCCGCGACCTCGTCAAACGGCTGTATGCTGAGGGCGTCTCAACGTTGTACGTGGGCGACATCAAGGACGTTCTCTCGACGCACTGGTCACCTCGCGTGAACGAGAAGACACACAACTTTTGGGCATACCGTCGATTCATCAGTCGGCTCAAAGACGTGTGTGAGGAATACAGTATCACGGTCGAAGAGGAATCCGAGGCGTGGACGAGTCAGAAGTGTCCTGAGTGTGGCGAGCGCGAAGGGACTATTCGCCACGAGGATTCGCTAGTGTGTCCATGCGGATTCGAGGGGCACGCTGACCTTATCGCATCGGAATCGTTCCTGAGACGGCAAAACAACACGGTTGGGCCGATGGCACGGCCCGTGTACCTCAAGTGGAACAAACACAGTTGGCGGGAACACCATGGCCCGCCCTCCCTTATGGAGACAACGGCCAACGAGGCGTACACTGACCAGAGTACCACCGTGGGTGGGAATATCGCTCTCGGGGACTCAGACGACTGAGACTCCCACGAGAGGAATCCCACGACTTCAGTCGTGGGTGGATGTCAACAACTACTGTTATGCTTTTTCTCGTGAACGGAACCAATACCGGTCTGAGACGGCGAGAATTTAACACCCCAGCCCCAACGGAACGCTATGTCAACGGTTCGGGAGTTGCTCGCGATGGCTGGCGAGGAGCCGATTACGATGCTGACGGCCTACGATGCGCCGACGGCGGCCATCCTCGAGGAAGCCGGCGTCGATATCGCACTCGTCGGTGATAGTGTGGGGAACGTGACGCTTGGCTATGAGACGACGCTGCCGGTAACCGTCGACGAACTGGCGAGTCACGTCGGAGCGGTGGCTCGAGCCACTGAGGAGACCTTAGTTGTTGCTGACCTCCCGTTTTTGAGCTATGGCGTCAATGAATCCCAGAGCATCGAGAACGCCGGGCGGATGCTCAAATCGGAGGGTGCAGGGGCGGTCAAACTCGAGAGTGGGCCTCACACTGTCGACCTGACCGAGAAAATGACGCAGTTGGGGATTCCGGTGATGGCCCATCTTGGCCTCACTCCACAGCACGTCAACCGGTATGGGGGGTATCCCCGGCAGGGGACCGACCAGGCGGGTGCTGAGCGGATTTTGGATCTCGCGCGGGCACACGAGGATGCGGGGGCGTTTGCCCTCGTCTTAGAGCACGTCCCGTCGAATCTGGCGGCCGATGTTACCGACGCCCTCGAGATTCCGACCATTGGGATCGGGGCTGGTCCGGACTGCGATGGACAGGTACTCGTCTTCAACGATGCTGTCGGCTTGAGCGAGTGGACGCCTTCCTTTTCCAAACAGTTTGGAGATGTCCGGGGAGAGATGGAGCGGGCGGTCGACGACTACGTCGAGGCTGTTGAGGGTGGCGCGTTCCCGGCTGCAGAACACGCCCACGAGGAGGGTGGCCTCGAGGACCTATACTGACGACACCGAATCCAAAAACGACGCCACAGCCTCATTGAACGCCCCCGGTCGCTCACACTGCGGCAGATGGCCGGCTTCGGCAATTGACACAAACTCTGCCCCCCGAATCCCCTCGGCAAGCTGTTGTTGATACCCCGGCGGGGTGAGCTTATCATGCTCGCCGGCGACCACGAGCGTCGGCACGTCTATTTCCCCGAGTCGGGCGCGGATATCAAACTCATGGCACGTCTGGAAATCCCTGGAGACGACGGCTTGGCTACACGCCCGCATTGTTTCGGCTGAGCGCTCGCGTAATCCGCTGTCGGCGTAGAACAAGCCGTTGTCGTCGTGTAAAAATGAAATCGCTCGCTCGAAATCAGTCTCAAACCAGTGCAGCAGGTCCTCGAGGACGCCCATTCGGGCACTCGTCCCGGTGAGGACGATTGCATCCGGTTCGAAGTCACGCTCGAGGGCGATATGAAGGACAACGGCTCCACCGAGTGAGTTCCCGATGAGGATTCGTGAGTCAGTTGCAGCTGCGACGCTCAACACATCATCAGCGTACGCTGAGAGCGTTGTGTAGCCGGGTGTGGCAAAAACGTCCTCGGAGTCGCCGTGGCCGCTTAAGTCAAGGGCGGTAACGGGGTAGCGGTCGGCGAGGCGTTGTTGGCCGCTCCAGACGGCGTGAACCCCGCCGCTTCCGTGGACACACAGCAGCCCCGGCCCGTCCCCACCGTGGTCCCAGCGTGCGTACGCTGTCTCCCGCCCAAGCGTTGTGACTGTCTCCATACGCGATAAACTACCGACGAGTGTATAAACCCTCGAGTGATCGCGACGACCTTCGCGTGAGGATCGGTGTGTCGTTTGACGATCTGTTATAGCTGTGTGAACTGCGATCAATGACATTTCTGCTATCGTACGCTCTTCATGCGATTTATCTACGATAGCTTTATATACTTGCAATGCTAACCTTGGGTTAGTCGAAAAATGAATATCGAACAATTCGCTCGGCAGACTGATGACCATCAGCTGGTGCGAGCATACGAATACGACGCCGGGACGACGATTGCTGTCGATTTCGGCCCACAGGGGGCCGACGCGGCTGTCGATGTCGCTGATGGCACGGTTATCGTCGTCGGTGTCGACCCCGACGAACAGTACGAACTGGAACTGCCTGTGGACGCCGTTGACGCGCAAGCGTTTATGAAAAATGGCGTCCTCACTGTCGAACTGGAGGACGCCCAATGAAACTCACTGTCAAACCACTGAAACAGAAGGATGCCGGTCGTGGACTCGCGGCTATTGATCGCGCGGCGATGGCCGAACTCGGCCTCGAGAACGGCGATTATATCCTGATTGATGGCTCGGGTGACGCCCAAACGGTCGCCCGTGTCTGGCCAGGCTATCCCGAGGATGAAGGCCGGGGAATCGTCCGAATCGATGGACGGCTTCGCCAGGAAGCCGATGTCGGGATCGATGATCGCGTCACTGTTGAGGCCGCAGATGTCCGTCCAGCCTCCTCGGTGACGGTCGCCCTCCCACAGAATCTCCGGATTCGGGGCGATATCGGACCGCTCGTCCGTGACAAGCTCAGCGGACAGGCCGTTACCGAAGGCCAGACCGTTCCGTTTTCGCTCTCGTTCGGTCCGATGGCCAGCTCCGGCCAGTCTGTCCCGCTGAAAATCGCGGGCACCTCGCCGTCGGGGACGGTCGTCATCACCGATTCGACGAGCATCGAAATCAGTGAGACACCGGCCGAGCAGATCGCAAGCGAGGGGCGCTCCGCTGAGGGCGTCCCGGACGTTGCCTATGAGGACATCGGTGGGCTCGACAACGAACTCGATCAGGTTCGAGAGATGATCGAGCTGCCAATGCGCCACCCAGAGCTGTTCCAACAGCTGGGTATCGAGCCACCAAAAGGTGTGCTCCTCCACGGGCCACCAGGCACCGGGAAGACGCTCATGGCAAAGGCTGTCGCCAACGAAATCGACGCCCACTTCCAGACAATCTCCGGGCCGGAGATCATGTCGAAGTACTACGGTGAAAGCGAGGAGAAACTCCGCGAGGTGTTCGAAGAGGCCGAAGAGAACGCCCCCGCGATCGTCTTCATCGACGAAATCGACTCCATCGCGCCAAAACGCGAGGAGGCTGGCGGTGACGTCGAACGACGTGTCGTCGCCCAACTGCTCAGCCTGATGGACGGGCTCGAGGAGCGTGGCCGCGTCACCGTCATCGCCGCGACCAACCGCGTCGACGCCATCGATCAGGCGCTTCGCCGTGGTGGACGCTTCGACCGCGAGATCGAAATCGGCGTCCCGGACAAGGACGGCCGCACGGAGATCCTGCAGGTCCACACCCGTGGGATGCCGCTGTCGGACTCCGTCAACCTCGACAAGTACGCCGAAAACACCCACGGTTTCGTCGGCGCTGACCTCGAGAGCCTCACCAAAGAGGCGGCGATGAACGCCCTTCGGCGCATTCGCCCCGAACTCGACTTAGAAAGCGACGAGATCGACGCCGACGTCTTGGAGTCACTGAAGGTGACTGAGACGGACTTCAAGGAGGCGCTCAAGGGTATCACGCCCTCGGCACTCCGGGAGGTCTTCGTCGAAGTACCGGACGTCACCTGGAACGATGTCGGTGGCTTAGAGGGCACCAAAGAGCGCCTTCGCGAGACGATCCAGTGGCCACTTGACTACCCGGAGGTGTTCCAAGCGATGGACATGAACGCCGCAAAAGGTGTGATGATGTTTGGGCCACCGGGTACGGGGAAAACCCTGCTCGCAAAGGCTGTCGCCAACGAGGCCGAATCGAACTTCATCTCGATTAAGGGCCCTGAACTGCTCAACAAATTCGTTGGGGAGTCCGAAAAGGGCGTCCGCGAGGTGTTCGAGAAGGCACGGTCGAACGCACCGACCGTGATCTTCTTCGATGAGATCGACTCGATCGCCACCGAACGTGGCCAACAGACGAGCGATTCCGGCGTCTCCGAACGCGTCGTCTCCCAGCTGTTGACCGAACTCGATGGCTTAGAAGAGCTCGAGGATGTCGTCGTCATCGCGACGACCAACCGCCCAGATCTGATCGATCCTGCCTTGCTCCGACCGGGTCGACTGGACCGTCACGTCCACGTCCCCGTCCCCGACGAGGCAGGCCGAAAGAAGATCTTCGAGGTCCACACCCGCAACAAGCCACTGGCCGACGCTGTCGATCTCGACAAACTCGCCGCCAAAACGGAGGGCTACGTCGGCGCGGACATCGAAGCCGTCTGCCGCGAAGCTTCGATGGCTGCCACCCGAGAGTTCATCCGCACGGTTGACCCCGAGGACATGCCCGACACGGTGGGCAACGTCCGCATCTCGAGTACGCACTTCGACCAGGCCTTAGAGGAGGTCACCGCGAGCGTGACCGCGGAGACTCGCGAGCGCTATGAGGAAATCGAACAGAACTTCCAGCGCTCAGAGCCCGAGGAGAAACAGGTCGGACGGACCTTCCAGTAGTCGGACCGTCGCGCTCGATTACGGGGCCTCGCGCTTTAGGGCGGAACACTCCCATTTTTCGATTCGAACCGTTTGTTTTGATTACGCTTCCAGCGCCTCGAGCACCGCTTGGGCGTGGCCATCGGGATAGACGTCTTCGAACACCGCCGCGACGGTGTGGTCGGCGTCAAGCACGTAGGTGTTGCGGAAGACGCCATTGAACGTGTTTCCGAACATCTGTTTTTCGCCGTAGGAGCCGTATTTGTCGGAAACGGTGCCGTCTTCGTCCGAAAGCAGATCGAACTCGAGGTCGTACTCTTCGGCAAACGACTCGAGATCGGCAACCGAATCGTCACTAATGGCGATGACGGCAGCGTCGTGAGTTTCGAACTGTGGGCGTGCATCGCGGAACTCACAGGCTTCAGTCGTACAGCCTGCCGTGTTCGCTCGCGGATAGAAGTAGATCACGACGGGCTGGCCGGCAAACGCCTCGAGACGAACCGTTTCGCCGTGTTGATTTGCCAGTTCGAACGCTGGTGCCGTCTGACCAACCTCGAGTAGCGACATACGTTGCCATTGGGAGTCACATTATGTGGAACTTTCGCTCGTCTAGTTCCTTCAAACGGATCTCTGCAACGGCGTCAGATGCTTCACTCGAGGGGTTCGGCGGCGTCGCGCTTGACCAGCGGTGTCGCGTTCTGTTCGGGAAGGGTGACGATGTCGTCGGCCGCGAGCGTGTATTCGCGGTCGTCGACGCCGAGTATGTCGCCGATGTCTTGGGTGATTCGGAGGGTCATGCGGTCGACGGGATTTGTTGCTGTGTCGCTCTCAGTCTCGTGTTTGGCGTTTGGGTCGGGCTTCGATTCGGCGCTGGGGTCGTGTTCGGAGCCGGGATTGAGTCCGTCCTCGACTGTCGTCGGTGAGTCACCATCGGCTGGTGGCGGGGTTGGCGTTGACTCGACGGGCGTCGATGATGGCCCCCCACCCATCGCATCCGCAACACTCACTCCCTCGCCGCCGTCAGTTGCCGGTGGTGGCGTCGGGGGCTCATCAGCCGGCGTCGACTCCGCTGCTTTCGGCTCTGGGGTCCCAGTCGAGGGCTGGTCCGGTTCTGGTTCTGGTCCCTGCCCCTCTTGACCGACCCCCTCCGTCTCGGTTTCAGTCGTCGCCTGCGCCCCTGCCTCCGTACTCGACGTCGCCTGCCCCTCGAGCACCTCGAGGACGCGCCCTTTGTTCGATTCGATACGCGAAACGAGGTCACCAAAGAGGTCTGCTTCCTCTGCGGTCAGTCCCTCATCATCGGCGGGCATTCCGGCGGCAGCGAGGCTCGCTTGCTTGACGAGCTTTCCCATTCGGCGCTCGTAGATGGCCTCGACGACATCCTTGGCCGTCTCGATCTCATCAGTTAATCGGCCCACTTCCGGGGATGAAAACGGATCGTCGGTTTCGGCGGCGACTGCGTTGCGCTCGTCTTTGCGCGATTGAATGTAGTCGGCGACCTCTTGGTAGAACGACGGGCGCAGGTGCTGGGGGCTATCGGTCTGGCGCTCCTTGCTCTGTACCGCGCGTAGTTCGTCGAGATCCATCGGTAGTGTTTTTCCGCCCGTTCGGTGCCCGTGACACAACAGGGTGTCACGACTGCTCTTGGCGACAGAACAGGCCCCGCCATTGTAAATATACCGACGCTGCTGTCGCGCCGAGCCATCGCTCAAGCTCAGTCCGTGACGGTGATCGATCCCTCGAGGCCGAGGGTCTGGTGTGGCGCACAGAAGTAGACGTACTCTCCGGGCGTTTCGAATCTGAACACGTGCTCGTAGCCCTCGGGATAGGTGTCCGAGGCGTCTCCGGGTGTCCCCTCCCATTGGGCACCGTCGGGCTTTGACCGCACCCGAAGGTTGTGGCCGCCGTCAGCCCACTCCCAGCGGACGACGTCACCGGATTCGATCTCGAGGGAGGATGGTGAAAACAGGAATCCGTCGGGAGCAACCTCGACGATATGGTCCAGCTCGGTATCCGAGTCGACGACGCCACCCGCTTTCTTCGATGACAGTTGACATACGATGACTGTCCCCAGAGTGGTAAAGAGGGTTGTGCGGAATCAGACCCAAATTCGACGGGAATGTGTTCCAGATTGGCGGGAGACGGCTCGAGGCGGCTGTCTATCTGCAGCGGTCGAGGGACAAAGCGAGGGGGACGCCTCGAGTGGTAGGTCACTCCTTTTCCTTTTCAGCCCGCCCGCGAGCCATCAGAAACATGCCGACGTACTCCGGCACCGTCACCTTGCCTTCCGGGACGACAATCTCCTCACCGTTGAGTTCGATGGGGCCACCGCGGTCGACGTTGACAGCGATTTCGTGGCCAACAAACGTCTCGGGGACGGCATCAACGAGTGGCTCAAACGACTCGAGGTCCTCACGGGGAATCCGACAGACTTCGAGGGCGCTGCCGCCGTGGAGGCTGCCCGGCAGGCGGATGAGTCGGTTGGTATCGGTCGTCACCGGTTCGTCGATTGCGGCGTTATCGCGCTCGACAGCGAGTTTTGAAAACCGCTCGGCCAACTGGGCGATGGCCGTGTGGACGGTGACGTTCCCCGCTTCGATCCCCTCGCGGTTGGTTCGGGCGGCGTTCAGCGTTGCCGTTGCCTTTCCTTCGCCAATCCCGTCGAACGCCTGGAGTCGCTCGAGGGCGGCCTCCTCCTCGAGTTCGAGCAGTTCGTCGAGAAACGAAAGCAGGTGGCGATGGGTCCGCTTTCCCCAGCCGCCATCGATCTGCAGGAGTCGGCGTTCGGTCGGCGTCTTCCGGCCGAGTCCGCTTACGGTTTCGGTGTCGATCAGGTGCTCGAACTCGAGGTTGATACCACGGACGTAGTCGACGATCTCCCGGCGTTCGTCGCTTGCTAACTGTTGGACGGCCTCATCGCGAACGTGGACGTGATAGCCCCGACCGCCCGAGAAGACGATCTCGAGGTCCTGAAAGGCGAAATCGTCCTCGAGAAAGGCAAGGAGTTTGCCGAGGGCTCCCTTGCACTTTTCGAGCATTTCGCGATAGGAGTCCTCGCCCAGTGTGACGTTTGGCAGGTGGTCGGCGTCGAGGTCAAAGATGAGATCCGAGGAGCGCCAGTCTTTTTCACCCATCGAGTTCGCTCCCGGATCGCGATACCGACCTGCAGAAAAGTAGACGTGGCGGGGGCGCTTTCGCTCGAGGAACGCTTCCATCTCGCCGAGTTCGAGCAGCGAGCGGTGGCGAACCATCGTCGTGCCTGGACTCGAGGTCCAGGGGATAAAGCCCCACTCGCGTTCGTTGGCGTCGGGAGGGAGCGTCAGCTCAGTCCGTCGGTAGTGGTCACGAAATCGACCGCGGAGATACGCTCTGGTTCGCTCCTCCATACCCTCGGCAGTCGTTGGGGAGAGAGTATAACGGTGGCGGACCCGTTCCGGTCCGTTCTCAAGTCGTTGTGACTATCGGCCGACGAGTTCGCTGAGTCGGTCGGTGAGCCCGCCCGCCGAGCCCAGTTTGAGATAGTAGGCGTCGCCGCCGTCCTCGTAGTAGTTGTCGATTCGTCGTTTGATATCGAAGCCGAGGTGTTCGTAAAACTGGAGGGCCGCTTCGTTGGTCGTCCGTGCATGGCAGGTGACCGTTCGGTGGTCTTCGGCGACGCGGGCGATGAGACGTTTGCCTAAGCCTTCCCCGCGACAGGTTGGGTCGACGGCTAAAAAGAGAATGTAGCCGTCGCGTCTGACTGCTGCAAAGCCAACGAGTCGGTCGTTGGCGAGCGAACAGTGGACCGTTGATCGGCGGTAGGCATCGCTAAAGAACGTCCGGCGCTGCTTGAGCACGCCCTCGCGGGCCTTGATCTGCTCTTTGAGGCCCCAGGCGTCCTCGATGCGGTCGTCGTCGCCCGGCGGGACGACCTGGGTGTCTATGTTGACGCTCACTGCCATACTGTACCAGCACGGTGAATATAATTCCACCGGCAGTCCGTTGCTGAAACCGGTTGCGACGATGGGTTTGGGGACGGGTGCGGATGCGGGTATGGTCACCGCCCCTGCCGTGGTTGTGATAAAGGCTATCATGAATACTACTCCCGTCGTAGTCGCAGTCACAGGACGAACCGCAGATGACGTGGCTGTTTCAATATGATGTATATCACTTGAGTGATAATCCCCGTCGTTGTAGCCACACGGTTAAATGGATGTGAAATACTATGCTCCTGACTCGTTTGGCTTGGTGAATTTATACACCCCCGGGCGTATTGGTTCGTATGAGGGTTCGAATCCGACCGACGGCTGGGGGCCTGGGTATGGGCGTGGGAATACTGGGGACATTGCTACTACTGGCCGCAAAACCGGTCAGCGCACACGAGGAATACGTCGTCGGCGAGTACGACCCCGTCCCAGCCGGCGAGTTCCTTGCGGACGCGCTCACCGACCCGTTCATCGTTGGTCCGGTACTTCTCGGTGGGCTCGCCGTCGGTGCGTTGGCCGCCGCCTATCTCTTCTTCCTCCCGTTCCAGAACGACCTTGCTACCTTTCGCCTCGCAATGGGCGAATACTTAGAGAAGGTGCCGTGGCTGTTGCGAATCTCCTTTGGCGTGCCCCTGATCGGCGCGGGCTTTGCGGGCTACTTCATCAGCCCGGCCGTCCCCGCTGATCTCCGTATCCTGCAGGTTGCACTTGGCTTTCTACTTCTGTTTGGGTTGGCGACGCGTGTGATCGCATTAGTGACGCTCGTGGTCTACCTCGTGGGGCTTGTTTTTGAGCCACTTCTGTTGCTCCAACTCGAGATGGTCGGTGGCCTGCTGGCGATTGCGCTGATCGGGAGCGGACAGCCGAGTGGCGATCACGTCCTCCAGCGGATGGCTGCGGCTCCGGAGACGGTTTACGGGCGGTTTGATCCCGCCTACGACTATGTGCGGACGTTACAGGAGCGTGCGGAGCCCTACGAACAGTACATGCCAACGGTCACCCGGATTGGCCTCGGCATCACGTTCATCTATCTGGGAACGGGACAGAAACTGCTGCGGCCGGGGATTGCGCTTGCGACCGTCGAACGATACGATCTCACCAGTGTTGTTCCGGTCGCTCCGGAGTTGTGGGTGCTCGGAGCCGGGCTAACCGAGACTGCTCTCGGGCTTGCGCTCATCTTTGGTCTCTTTACGCGCGCGAGTGCGGCGACTGCGATCAGCATGTTTTCGCTGACCCTGTTTGCCCTGCCTGACGATCCTGTCCTTGCGCACGTCGCGCTGTTCGGGATGGCGTCGGTGTTGCTGATCACCGGTGGGGGGCCGCTCTCGATCGATCGCCGCCTTCGTGCGTGGGCGAGAAGTCGAAAGAACGTCACCCGGACGGAAGCGCCGGCGGCTGCCGACTGAGTGCTTTGACAAGCCTGAACCGATGCGTCGAACCAACTGGTTCGACTCAGCAGTCGACGCGTGGCGGCGTACTGAGACGCTGACTATTTTACTCGGAACTGATTCTCGTCGTCTTCATCGTCTGTTGACTGATAGCCTTTGCGCGCCGTGATCGTCACCGTCGCCTCCGGATCGTTCTCGTCGGACCACGGGCTGTCATAGGCCGATAACTCGAGGTCGCTGATCTCCCAGCCTTCGTCCTCGATTACTTTGACAAGCCGTTTCTGGTCTGTAAGCATGTCGTCGTCCATAGTCGGTGTTTGTGTTCCCGACGGGAGCACCTATCGGTCTTCGTCCTCGGGTCCAACCTCGATAGCGTCCTCAACAAGGGCGCGATGGGCTCGCCGGAGCCGTTCGGAAAGGGCCTGATGGGAGATGTCTAACTCCGCTGCCAGTGACTCCATATCCATCTCTCGAGGGATTTGGTAGTACCCTCGTCTCAGTGCCTCAACTAAGGTTTCATACTGAGGCTCGGTGAGTCCGTACCGGCTATGGCGGTTGTCCTCGAGTTCGTGGATTTTTTCCATAGTGATTGTCAGCCCCCGATCGGTAGCAAAATCATACGTTCGTGAGAGTGCTTTGCGCTCGGGAAAGAGAATCCGAAATTCCCACTGGGAACGGGCTCCCCGGGCGTGGAGAATCGTTGCCTCTTCTTCGGTCAGAATATGAACAATGACGGTGACATCCCGAACCCAGTCCATTCGATACAGCTGTTCGTCGCCCAAGTCAGTGAGCAGTTCGACATCCTCGATGCTCTCATCGGCCTCGAGTGTCTCCTCTAACTGTTCAATTTCAGTTTCGTCACCGGCAAACCAGACACAGGGCATTACACGCTCGGGATCGTAGGCAACGACACGTTCGACCTCGACGGAGACGGTTTGAAGCGACTCGAGCGTTTCCCGGAGGGCAAATTCGCCTGTCGGAATGGTGAGTTCGGCAATGGTACTCATACCGGTCCCCACCACGTCGAGGGATTAAGAGGGATGGCCTGCTCGGTGTCTTACAATAACAATTATTATTAATTAATCGGCTGATACTAATTTAGCCAACTAATTAGGCCAGTATGTAACTGAAATCGGTTTCCCTCCCCGTGAGTTTGCCCGTGAGTTTAAGCGATATCCCACGAATAGCTCAGTATGCTCGCCGACGCGTTCGGACGCGAGGTGACCGGGGTCCGTGTCTCATTGACTGACCGGTGTAACTTCGATTGTGTCTACTGTCATAACGAAGGACTCGGTGATACCCGCGGCCCGATGGCACCCCAACAAGACGAGATGGAAACCGACGACGTCGTGCGCTTTCTCGAGGTCGCCGCCGAGTTCGATGTCGACGCCGTAAAATTTACCGGAGGCGAACCGCTGCTTCGCCAGGATCTAGAAGAGATTATCGAGCGAACCCCCGACCAGATGGAGGTGTCGGTGACGACCAACGGGACCTATCTTCCGGCGCGTGCGCAGTCGCTTGTCGACGCCGGCCTGGAGCGCGTGAACGTCTCCCAAGATGCGCTTGATCCCAAAGCCTTTGCAGAAATCACCAAAAGCGGGGCCTACGACAAAGTGATAGAGGGTGTCGAGGCGGCGCTCGAGGCGGGCCTTGACCCCGTGAAGTTGAATATGGTCGTCTTCGAGCATACCGCGGGGTACGTCCCGGAGATGGTCGAACACGTCGCCGAAAACGACGGGTTGCAGCTCCAACTCATCGAGTACATGCCCGAGTTGACGGGCAAACCCGAGTGGAACATCGATATCGGCCGGGTTCACGACTGGCTGGCCGAACAGGCCGACAAGATCGAACACCGAGAGATGCACGACCGAAAGCGGTACTGGATCGACGGCGGCATGGTCGAGATTGTCGACCCCGTCGAGAATCCAACCTTTTGTGCGAACTGCCACCGCGTGCGTGTCACCCATCAAGGCTACTTGAAGGGCTGTCTCAACCGAAACGACGACCTGCGACCGATGGGAGAGATGACCAAACCCGAGATTCGGGAGGCCTTTCGCGAGGTCGTCGCCAACCGGGTTCCCTACTACGGCGAGTACATGATTCGAAACGACGACGGTGAGTGGGAGCTCAACGACAAGTATGTCGACAACTATGTTAACGTCTGACGTTCGTCTCCGCTGCTGTTCTGTGCTGTCGTCTGCTCTTGCCTTTCGTTGCGCTTAAGTACCCGACAGGGGTATCATCGGGTAGCGTTAGATGTAGGGAGGTCCCTCCCGAGTCCGGAAGGGCGACGATTGACCACACGAGTCGTGGTAGCCAAGCGGCCCAAGGCGCATGGTTGCTAACCATGTGGCGTTAAGCCTCCGGGGTTCGAATCCCCGCCACGACGTCGGACACACAAACGACCAAGAAACGAGTCGATACCGCCGGCCGGAACCGACTCCAGCATTGGTCACGCATCACGCGCACCCAACAGATACAACACATGAGCGAGGAACAACCCCAAGAGACAGAGGAGGCAGACGAAGACCTCCGATACTTCGTCCGGATCGGCCAGACCGACCTGGACGGAACCAAGAGCGTCGAGCGCTCACTCTCGGAGATGAACGGGATCGGTCGTCGGACCGCCCGAATCATCGCCGAAGAGGCGGGCGTCGACCGAACCGCAACCTTCGGCGCACTCGAGGACGACACGATCGACACCGTCGTCGAGGCCGTAGAGAGCTATGCAGCAGCCGTCCCAGACTGGCTCAACAATCGCCAGCGGGACTTTTACACCGGTGAAACAACTCACGAGATCGGCAACGATCTCCAGTTGACCCGTCAGCGGGACATCAACCGGATGAAAATGATCGACTCCTACAAAGGTGTCCGCCACAAGCGCGGCCAGAAAGTCCGTGGACAGCGAACAAAGTCCACCGGCCGAACTGAGGGCACCATCGGCGTCAACGTCGAGGAGATCCGTGAAGAAGAGGCGGCCGAAGCCGCCGCGGAGGATGACGAATAATGCCACTGGGTTCAAACACCAAACAGTACGAGACGCCAAATCATCCCTATCAGGGAGAGCGTATCTCGAGTGAGCACTCGTTGATCGACCGCTACGGGCTCGCAAACAAAGAGGAAATCTGGCGTGCTCAGTCGCTGCTTCGCTCCTACCGGCGTGAGGCACGTGACCTGCTCGCCCAGCCACAGGACGAAGCAGTCGTCCAACGGCGGTCCGAGGAGTTCCTCGGGCGACTCAAACGCAACGGCGTCCTCAACGAAGCTGACGGCCTCGGTGACGTGCTGGGGCTTGAAGTCGAGGATGTCCTCGAACGGCGACTGCAGACGGTCGCCTACCGAAAAGGACTGGCAAACACGCCACAGCAGGCTCGCCAGTTCATTATCCACGGGCACGTCGTTCTCGGCGACCAGCGCCAGTGTATTCCCTCCTACGTCGTCGACGTCGACGAGGAGAACCTGGTCGCGTTCGACGAGAACAGCCCGCTCGCAGACGAACTGCATCCAGAACGCGCGGAGGGACAATAACATGGCCGAGGAAAAATGGGGCGTTGCCCACGTTCACGCATCGTTTAACAACACCGTCATGACCGTCACCGACCTGACGGGGGCGGAGACGATTGTCAAGTCCTCCGGTGGGACGGCAGTCAAACAGAACCGCGACGAGGCATCGCCGTATGCCGCCATGCAGATGGCCGAATCCGTCGCCGAGGAGATCAAAGCCGCAGGCATCACGGGCCTGCACGTTCGCGTCCGTGGTCCCGGCGGCAACCTCCAGAAGTCACCCGGGCCAGGCGCACAGGCAACGATCCGCGCCCTCGCCCGTGCCGGCCTCGAGATTGGACGCATCGAAGACGTCACCCCGATCCCACACGACGGATCGCGCGCACCGAAGGGTAAAGGCGGGTACTAGTATGAGCGGCACATACGGCGTCGAGTTTATCGAACGCGACGACCGGAACGCCCGGTTTCTCGTCCGTGGGGTCACCCCCGCGTTCGCCAACGGGATCCGTCGAGCGATGGTCGCTGACGTCCCGACGATGGCCATCGACGAGCTTCGCGTCATCGAAAACTCGTCGGTGATGTTCGACGAACAGATCGCCCTTCGGCTTGGGCTCGTCCCGTTGACGACGCCTCCGGAAGGCGAGTTCGCCGACGACGACGTCGTCACGCTCGCAATCGATGTCGAGGGACCAGCAACCGCCTATTCTGGCGATCTGGTCTCGAGTGACGACCTCGTCCAACCGGCTGACGAGAACGTCCCGATCATCAACCTCAAAGAAAACCAGCGCCTCGAGCTCGAGGCCGATGCGGTAATCGACCGGGGGAAAAGCCATGCCAAACACCAGGGCGGTGTGGCGATTGGCTACCGACATCTCCAGTCGCTTACCGTCGGTGACGAACTCCCGGAGTTCGAAGACCGCGAGACACAGATCGTCCGTGGCGTGATCGAAGAGGACGGCGAACTCGTTCTCACGAGTGAGTTCGACCACGACCTCGCAAAGCGCTACCCCGAGAACGAGGTTCACGTCGAAGACGTGCCAAATGCGTTCGTCTTCCACGTCGAGACTGACGGCTCGTTTACCGTCGAAGAGCTCGTGACCCGCGCTGTCGACTCGATTGAGGCCCGCGCACGCGAACTCGAAGAAGCAGTACAGCTATAATATAACAATGATCGGACGCTCCACTATCCCAGACATGCCCGCCGATGCCGATGTCGGTGCCGACCTCGTCAGTGACGAGACCGGTATGGGCGCTGTCACCCGAATCGAAAGGGGTTTTATGGGGCGTCCAGTAAACAGAAGTGAGCGCAGGGATAGCCAAGTCAGGTCAACGGCGCAGCGTTCAGGGCGCTGTCTCGTAGGAGTCCGCAGGTTCAAATCCTGCTCCCTGCATCACTTCTGGGCGACGTTCCACTCGTGGAGTCGCCACTGCAGTTATCGGAGGATATCGAATCAATGAGTAGTAAAACGAACCCGAGGCTTACAGATCTTATCGCCGATCTCAAGTCGACGTCCCGCGAGAACAACGCGGCCGTCTGGCGTGATATCGCAACGCGCCTCGAGAAACCCCGACGAAACCACGCAGAGGTTAATCTGGGGCGGATCGAGCGCTATGCACGTGAAGAAGAGACCGTCGTCGTTCCCGGCAAGGTGCTTGGGAGTGGCGCATTAGACAAATCGGTTACCGTCGCCGCCGTCGACTTCTCGTCGTCGGCCGCAACGAAGATCGATCAGGTCGGCGAGACCGTACCGCTCGAGCAGTTGCTCGAAGAAAACCCCGATGGCGCAAACGTGCGGGTGATCGCATGAACGTCGCCGAATACGATGCTGACATCGTTGTCGAGGCTCGCGATTGCATCCTCGGCCGTGTCGCAAGCGAGGTCGCCCAGCGCGCACTCGCCGGCGAGCGAATTGCCATCGTCAACGCCGAAGATGCCATCATTACCGGTGACCGAGAGGACATCTTCGACACCTACCGGACCCGTCTCCACATCGGCTCCGACCGCGGACCGTACTATCCGAAACGGCCCGATGGTATCTTCAAGCGAGCCGTCCGTGGCATGCTGCCATACAAAAAGGAGCGTGGACGCGAGGCGCTTTCGAACGTCCGTGTCTACGTGGGCAACCCCTACGAAGACGACGGTGAGGAGCCGGTCGTCCTCGAGGGGACGTCGCTTGACCGCCTGTCGAACATCCGTTTCGTGGCACTTCACGAAATCTCCGAACAACTCGGTGCTAACGTCACATGGTAACTAACACGAGTGGAAAAAAGAAGACGGCCGTTGCCCGTGCAACCGTGCGCGAGGGCGAGGGTCGCGTGCGAATCAACTCCCGACCGGTCGAACTGGTCGAACCCGAGATGTCGCGGTTGAAGATGCTCGAGCCGTTCCGTATTGCCGGTGAGGATCTTCGCGGTGGCGTCGACATCGACGTCAGCGTCGAGGGTGGTGGCATCAGTGGGCAGGCTGACGCCGTCCGGACGGCGATCGCTCGCGGTATCGTCCAGCACGCGAAAGACGCCGAACTCCGTGATGCGTTCATGGAGTTCGATCGATCGCTGCTGGTCAACGATGTTCGCCAATCTGAACCCAAAAAGTGGGGCGGTCCCGGTGCACGGGCCCGTTACCAAAAATCCTACCGGTGATTCACAGATGATGGTACCGGTCCGGTGTTTCACCTGCGGCAACGTCGTTGGCGAGCACTGGGAACCGTTTGACGAGCGGACCGACGAGGGCGAGGACCCACAGGAGGTTCTCGACGACCTCGGCGTTGACCGCTTTTGCTGTCGGCGCATGCTCGTCTCCCACACCGACCTCGTCGACGTGGTTTCACCCTACCAGTAATCCATGGTACAGCAACGTTACAACCGATACGAAAAAGCACGCATCCTTGGCGCACGAGCGCTGCAGATCTCCTACGGAGCGCCGGTCTTAATCGAGACCGATCAGTCTGAACCAATCTTGATTGCGGCCGAGGAGTACGATGCGAACGCGCTCCCCTTTACTGTTAAACGAGGATCACAATGACACTCATCACAGACGTTCAACTCCGAGAAGTGATCGACTCCCGGGGCAACGGAACCGTCGAAGCAGATGTCTTCACCGAGAGCGGCGGATTCGGCCGGGCAGCCGCCCCAAGCGGGGCCAGCACCGGTGAGTTCGAAGCACTCGAGTTGCCACCGGCGGAAGCGATCGCCTCCGCTCGTGAAAATGCCGTCCCCCGACTCGTCGGGGAGGTCTACGCTGGCAACCAGCGGGATGTCGACGCCGCACTCCGGGCGGCCGACGGCACTGAGGACTTCTCGAATATCGGCGCCAACAGCGCCGTCGCCATTTCGATGGCCGCAGCGAAAGCCGGTGCCGACGTGCTTGGCGCACCGCTGTTCCAGCACCTCGGTGGGACCTTCCGTGGAGAGAACTACCCGATTCCACTCGGCAACGTCGTCGGTGGTGGCGAACACGCCGCTGACGCGACTGACATCCAGGAGTTCCTCTCGGTGCCAATTGGCGCACCGAACGTGAAGGACGCAATCTTCGCGAACGCGGCCGTCCACGCCGAGATCGCTGACTTGCTCCACGACAAAGGCATTGCCTGCGGGAAAGGCGACGAGGGGGCATGGGCTCCGTCAATATCTGACGCTGAGGCATTCGAGGTCGTCGAAGAGGCGACCCAAAACGTCGCCGACGAAGTCGGCTTCGAAATCGGCTTCGGACTCGATGTCGCCGCCGCAGAGATGTACGACGAAGATGCCGACGAGTACGAGTACTCCGACGGCAACCGATCGACGGCCGAGCAGATCGACTACATGGTCGAACTCATCGAGGAGTACGACCTGCTCTACGTCGAGGACCCACTCGACGAGAACGATTACGAGGCCTTCGCTGAACTGACCGAGCGAGTCGGTGACCGGACGCTCATCTGTGGTGACGATCTGTTCGTCACGAACACCAAGCGCCTCCAGGAGGGAATCGATATCGACGCGGCAAACAGCATCCTGATCAAGCCAAACCAGATCGGGACGCTGACCGACGCGTTCGATGCGATCGAACTCGGTGCTGACCACGGCTACGAGTCAATCGTCTCCCACCGCTCCGGTGAGACCGAAGACACGACGATCGCTCACCTCGCCGTCGCGGCCGACGTTCCGTTTATCAAAACGGGTGCCGTCAGTGGCGAGCGAACTGCAAAGCTCAATGAACTCATCCGAATCGCAGACGACGCGACATGACCGAAAACGACGTACCACAAGAAGGGCTTGACGCCGCCGACGAAGAGATCGACGAGGAGCCAGCCGAAGGGGCTGGCCCCGCCGCCGATCAAGACGACGTCGAGCCAGTTGAAGAACAGGACACCGAAGCCGAGGAGGCCGAGGTTGAATCCGACGGAGACGCTGGGGCTGAGCCGGAAGCCGAGGCCGAGGCCGAGGCTGAGGCCGAAGCCGGACCCACACTTGACGACGACGTCATGAGTGACGAGGAGGCCGACCTCCTCATTCCCGTCGAGGACTACCTCGGCGCTGGCGTCCACATCGGGACCCAACAAAAGACCAAGGACATGGAGCGGTTCATCCACCGCGTCCGAACCGACGGGCTCTACGTCCTCGACATCTCGAAAACTGACGGCCGAATCCGCACGGCGGCGGACTTCCTCGCGAACTACGCCCCCGAGCAGATTCTCGTCACCTCGAGTCGCCAGTATGGTCGGTTCCCAGCCGAGAAGTTCGCCGAAGCGGTCGGCGCACGCGCTCGCACGGGTCGATTCATCCCGGGGACGCTGACGAATCCGAAATACGATGGCTACATCGAGCCGGATATCGTCGTCGTGACGGATCCAATCGGTGATGCCCAAGCCGTCAAAGAGGCGATTACGGTCGGCATCCCCGTCATCGCAATGTGTGACTCGAATAACCAGACGAGCAACGTTGACCTCGTTGTGCCGACGAACAACAAGGGGCGCAAAGCGCTCTCGGTTGTCTACTGGCTGCTTGCCAACGAAACCTTGGATCGTCGTGGTGCTGAACCATCCTACGCGCTCGAGGATTTCGAGAGTCTGGTTTGAGCGGTTTCGAGCGGTGAGTGCCGTAGCAAAGTAGTTCGGTTTCGGGCGGTGAGTGCGACGCAGTTTCGTGCGACAGTGGCAAACAAAAACGGGTTCAGCAAATCTATTTTCGCGTATTCATATATATCAGAACACATTTATCAGAAATTCGCTTAGAAATCAATCATGTACGCCCTCCCAAACGTACGTGACGCCCTCCATGCAACAAAACGATATTTCGCCGCTGTGGGTCTTTACGGCTGGCTCAAACTCGGCCTTGTTGTTTTCTTGCTTGGCCTTTTTACTGGCCTGTATCAATGGCTCAACGTCCCACTCGAGTTACTGTCGGAGACTGGTTTTGATGGGGACCAGTTCCAGCCCGGAGACCTCCAAGACCAACTGTGGTCGTGGGAATTTGCCTCACTAGCCGCAGTTGTCGGTCTCCTCGGTGGCATCTACGTTGGAGTGAGATATGTGGCTGCGGTCTGTGAGTTCGTTTTCGTCGAGTCGCTTCGGTCTGAGGCGATTTTCATCCGGCGGTTTGGGCGAGAGAATCTCGGCGGTGGGGTGTGGTTGCTCCTGTTTCGAGGGGTCCTGGTCGGTGGACTCTGGCTGGGCGTGGCGCTCACCGTCGGGGCCATTTTCGCTCTTGGCGATGGGACCGACTTTGCCGACATAACGGCTGAGCAGGTTGCCGCTGCTGGCCTCATTAGTGTTCTCCTCGTCATCGGGTGGTGGGTTGCAGACCTGCTTACGACGGCGTTCGTCGTCCCGATTATGCTCATGACACGGTGTGGGCCGGTCAGTGGCTGGCTTCGATTTGGATCGGTGATCCGGTCGAACCCGGTCGGTATCCTCGGATTCCTCGTCGTCGCGTGGAGTGTTGGCTTCGCCCTGTGGGCCCTGTTTGCAATTGTCGGGCTTGTTGTGACGTTCTTTGGGCTGTTCGTCTTTGCCTTTCTGATAATCGGACTCGCCGAGATAGATTCGACACTGGTGCCAGTTGGGTTTGTCCTTCTATTATTCGCGTATCTCCTCTACCAGTACATCCTCGCGCTTGTTGGAGCCCCCGTCCGGAGTTATGTCCGGTACCACGCGCTGTTTTTGCTCGGGGATACGGAGTCCTCACTCGACCTGATTCCCGATCAGCGGGCGGCAGTTCGGGCTCCCTCGAGCGAGTCGGATGAGCAAACAGCGGCGTCAAACGAGGCGGCGTCCGATGGCGCTGACTTGTCTGAGTCGATGGATGGAGACACAGACGATTCAGGCGAGCAGTGGGGAGGCCGTCCCGGCCATGACGAGGAGTCACCGTTCGAATCCGAGTCCGAGTGGGAGTGGGGTGATGTGACCGATGATGCGGATAGTGACGGTGATGACACTGATGTAGATGGCCATGATGAGGACACTGGTGTAACTGACGACGACGATGATGATGACGAGTTGCGATGGTAGCTCCGCTCGGTTCCGATTTAGCTGAAAGAGAGGGCGCTAAGCCCCCTTCTGCTCACGGCTTCGCCGTTCGCATGGTCAGCGGGACCTTCGGTCCCGCACTATCCTCAGCGAGCGTCTTCGGCGCGAGCAGGAAGGGGATACA
>LFCJ01000263.1_pt1 | contig 31248 bp, 36 predicted proteins | sample 643141 | NCBI WGS metagenome assembly LFCJ01 (sample SAMN03766243, study PRJNA286221) | soda lake metagenome | biome: soda lake; feature: Kulunda steppe; material: water; isolation source: sample B1-Br-g2 brine of Lake Bitter-1 | place: Russia: Kulunda steppe | collected 2010-07
GAAGGTGTACAGGGGGTTGGGGGGGAATAGCTGCTGCCAGGGCAGGGCCGGACGGGGAAGAAGGTGGGGAAGCATCGTGGACAGCGCAGTCGTGGGCAATGCACCATAAGCTCCATTGACCGTACTCTCTATCATTCCAACAGCAGAAATGTTGGAGAGCGCGGTAGAGCAGCTGTCGGCCCATTGCCCAAACCCGTGCAGTCCAGCGCCGTGATGAGCAACAGGCAGTGCTGTGCATGCTCTGCAACCTCAAGTCCACCACGCTGCGCATCCAAAGGCACGCCCTCCACGGTGACCCTTGGATCCATCCCTAGGACCATCACTGCATCGCTGCCGACACTGGTGACCCTCGCACACAACACCCTCACCAGCAATGGGTCTTATCGAGCCAAATGCACTTGAGCAACTAACACAGGGATGGCAAGTGAGGATTCCCACTTGGTGTGCTGGGTTCCTAAAGGGACGCACAGTGCATCATGATATGCACAATGTGAGCGCAAGGGCTCGACTGCGCCGTTCATTAACATCTGCCATCTCCGTCGCTTCACTCACTCCTGCCCTCTGCAACATCCTCTTTACAACCTTACCCAAGAAGGGGCACATTTACCTCAAGAAGCATGTGCCTGTGCAAGAGCCTTCTCGGCCCACTTCCTGGAATAGCCGCAGCAGCAGGCTGACCACACGCACCCAGGGATCGGTCTGCATCCCTCATCACTGGGAGGATGCTACCCACAGCAGACCTCCAAAAAAAATGCACACCCAGCAGCTGCAGCCCACGCACCAGTCGTACACAGCAGCATCCTCCTCCTCATCCAGCTCCAGCTCAATGGCCTCAAGCGGGTCCACATCCAGGATGTTGTCTGCGTAGTCAAGGGGTGGCTCCTCGTCATCAAAGGGCGGGAAGCGCATGCGCTTGAAGTGCCTGCGGTCGCGCTTCTCGCGCCGCATCATGATCCACATGGTGCCCCACTGCGCGATGTACACGGGCTCAATGACCCAGGGGATCTCGTTCACAAATGTGATGGCGCCAGTGATGTGGTAGATGACCTTGACGTGGCGGACCTGCAGGGCAATGGGCAGGTAGGCATAAGCCTCTGTCTTTGTGTCTGCGTGCATGTGTGCACGTGTGCATGTGTGTGTGCATGTGTATGTGTGCCCACGCATGTGCACACGGTTGTATGCGTGCGAATATGCACATGCGCTGGTGAGTGGGAGGTGCAGGGAATACGATGACATGCGCGCTTCTTGCTCGTCAGTGCGATCCTGGCATTGCAGGACACATGCACAGACAGGCTAAAATGCGAGCCAACGTGTTTAGACTCATGGGACAGTGTATGCAGCAGCCTTCAGGTCATGGTCCACTAAGCATATTGGGTTGGCATGAACAGGAACTTACGTAGTATGCATGCTCTAACAAAGCTTGCTCGTGAGCATGCATGCGCTGGTCGCCTTAGGGATGACAATCACGCTGCTTGCTCCTAGTCGATACTCAGCTCTGTAAAAACCTGTAATGTTTCTTACATACACTCTACAAAGAGATGACTGCAGCAGGGACCTGCTGATCGCAAGAGAGAAAAGGGCTAACCGTTGGCCATTGCATGCCACACAGCTAACTCTCCCCCTGGCACTGTGTGCCAACACCAACTGGCCGGTCTTAGGGCACATGCACCAGCCTACTTGCCAGACAGCCCACAAGCCCTCGCCCACGGATTGTGCCACGCACCTGCTCCCAAGGCATGGGCATGTTCTCAAGCAGCTTGTACACCGCATGGGGCACAAACTTCAGAGCGCCCAGGTACACGCGCTTGTCGTGACGGAACTTGCGGGAAGACATGTCTCCGTGGTCCTGCACGGAGTGTAGGGCGGTGGGAAGGGAGGGGGAGGTTGCGCAAAGAAGGCTTAAGTGCGATTGACGGGAGGGCGAGCGCTCTCCCGGCCACTCCGGGTCCCTCATCCATTAACGCACCCTCCAAAATCTCAGGACACGAACCTTGATGATCTTGCGGACATGCTCGGGGGGCATGTCCTCCTTGGGGGCCTCCACATAGCCAAACTTGCGCTTATCAGAGTAGCGCTTGGAGTTGAGCTGCTGCCACTTGCGGGCCTGTAACAGATACAAAATGATGGCAAGGAGAGGCCTGGTTAAGACATGGCGGGGGCCAGAGGCAACAGGAGAAGAGGGGAAGTAAAGCAAAGCAAAGCACACAGCGCGCACCGACGCTCACACAGTATGCCCACGCGCTCACGCACACACAGTCAGGAGAGAAGCCAGGCGTGCTGACTGCACAAAGTTCAAGAGCCATGGATCTCGCTTCTAGGCCCTCATCCCACCTTTTCCTCTACCAGGGCCTCCTCCTCCTCAGGCTTCAGCGCGCGTGGTGCAGGCCCCAGACCAACTCCTGGAGGCCTCATACCCCCTGCCCCAGGAGCCATGCCGGGTGGGCGCATCATTGTGAGCGCCCCCAAGCCTCAGCTACTGGCAGGGGTTTGGGTTGTGCTTTTAGGAGTGTGCGCCTATGGCACACTGCTCTAGGATTGCATCCAGTGAACTAAAGCAATTCTTACTGCTCGCCCTGAATAATAATAAAATGGCCCTTTGTGATGTGGCGCTACTTTACGTGTCAGCTTTATTTTATGTTCAGCTTACAAAAATAATATAATAATTGAAAATATAAAATGAAAGGTCAAGGAGGTGCAAACAAATACCAAGCTCGCGGAGGAGACTTGATCGGCCACCCCTTAAACGAGGTATCTCTATCGCCCTCATACGATGTTTGCAACAAAGTATAAGATTAGGTGTATTGATCACTCGCTTTGCCTGTAGCCGCCACGAGTGGCGCCCAATCCGGAATCCCCTTTAGTTACAGTCCCTTCCGACAAGGATGAGTCAGCACCACGCATGAAGGTATGAATAAAATTGAATCAGGACTACCTACTTCCACTCACCAGGAAAGGAGGTTCTTGTGAGGAAGCACAAGCCCACTTCCAAAAATGAGCTTTTCGAGATCGATCTCAGTCGCTCTTATCGAGATACCAGCTGATGAATCATGGCAATTTGATGTGGCCAATCAAACCAGAAAAAGGCACAGATCTAGCCTAGGCCACAGATCAGGCCAATTCTGCCATTTACTGTGAAGTATGTGATAGCCCATGCTCGATCGTATGCAACTATGTCTTCCATGCTCTCCATGCTTGCAGATCGGGCTGAGGCATGCACATTATCCCTTACAATAGCAACCTGGGCATTCTGTAGCAGAGTTTGTGCTCATGTAAACACACAATGATTTGATAATAAACTGGGCAAGGCAAATTCTACACTCAGAACAACACTCAGAATTATTTCCAATTGCTAACAGTGTCTTTAGAACCATGTCCTCACCGCTGATTTCAGCTGGTGCGCTTCAGCAACTGCATGTGCAAGTCCCAACAGGTGCTCGTATAGGCAGGCCTGAAACACCTCTCAAGCCCTAGAACTATGTGGCTGGCCAGTATATTGCACAAGTAATTCCTCAAGGACAGAGTGGAGCCCAACTTACTCATGCGCAGGCACTTGCTTGGTTCGGCAAGCACGATGTGCGCTGCATCGATGCGCCTCGGCCAAAAATTACGGATCCGGTAAACGCCATTTTTTTATCTTTTAATCATTGTATGAGGCCGCAAGCCACCAGTCAATGCATGGCCTTTTGAGTGTGCACACGTCAGCTTAGCTTGATCAGCTTGATTCAGTCAAAAACCATGCTTGTGCATGATACAATATCATTGGTATTGCACTTTCCAAGTGCATGCTCACACACTGTCATAATGCTTCAAAACTTATTGAGCGTGCGCATGCACTGCAACGAAGGTCCAGCCCTTCTATGAACCAAATTGCGCAGCTGACCATTCTTGCAGGAGGACATTATCGTGAAAGTCACTTCCGCATGCATCTGCGGCTCTGATCTCCACCTATACGAGGGCTACATGCCAGGAATGAAAAAGGGGGTGCGTACCTGCCTGACCAAGCACCTGCGAGCTCCTGGTCCTTCAAAGACCACACACACTGGGCTGTAGCATTCAGGCCTAACCCCAGCCTCGGCCCACCCTTCTTTGTGCTGACCTTTTTGACCAGGACATCTTGGGCCATGAGAGCATGGGCATCGTGGAAGATGTAGGGCCTGAAGTGAGTCTCCTTATGAGCAGCTGAGAATAGATGGACTCATAATTGTGACCGAGCGCTGTCAAAGTTTTGGAATGGCAAATGCCCTGCTGAGCAGCACCTAGGGCCCTACACAAGCCCTGGCCGCATGTTTTGATCCCCATTGGCAGGTGTCGTCTGATCAATGAACCCTTGGGAAACAATGCTGCAGGTCAAGAGCCTCCGGAGGGGTGACCGCGTGGTGATGTCTTTTGACATAGGCTGCAACAAGTGCTCATTCTGTGATGCCGAGCTTTACAGCAGCTGCGCAACTACCAACCCTAGGTGCGTCTGTTCACTTCTTTCCCGCCCTCAAGTGATGGAGGGCTTCTTAGTGGTCCTTTGCCTCTCTCCAAGCCTCACAGGTGCCCTACTTGCCTTCATGTTTCTTGCAGCGCTGACCAGGAGGTGATGTACGGCCATCGCACAGGTGAAGGCTTGAGCTAGGGAGATTAGGAGCAGGGATTCATGCTATGACATTGATAAGTGTGGACTTTGACACTCTGTAGGCATGGATTTGGGGTATACAGATGTGTAGCACGAGTGTAAAAGCAACGCATTACCGCCTGAAGTTCTTAGCATGTGTTGGAGGTCCAACTATGAGGCTCTGTGCTGCAAGTACGACACCTGCAGGGTAATATCATAGGTCAAATCTCTGGTTCAAAAAGCGTTGTGCAAACATGACAGTTAGGACTGGGATTGGGGATACGAGGCATTGCACCATCAGCTGGTGGGCAAGAGGCATCCGCTTCAAAACTTTCCCTGGCCTGTCACGTGTGCTCAGGCGGGTTCTTTGGCTACAGCCACTTGGTTGGCGGCTTTGAGGGGGGCCAGGCCGAGTACCTGCGAGTGCCTTTTGGTGAGTTATGTCGATGATCTTTGGCGCGCTTGCTGGCCCTTGTTGAGAATGAGCTTGCAGGCTCCAAGAGAGGTGAGCTGAGCTCTGCTTGAGCGCATGAAGTTCACCGGACCTGATAGCAATTACAGTTTCACCTGTTTGCATCAAGGGCTTGCAACCTTGACACACTTCCTTTCTCTTCTTATTATAATGCTAATTGGTGCCACTGGCTTTCATGATGCATACCGTGACTCAGTAAGCAATGGCACAGTATCAAGAAGTCCGGCAAACGCCCCCTGGCTGCCTGCTTGCCGCGTCCAGCCGACACAAACTGCTTGAAGGTGCCACCTGGTTTAGAGGATGAGGAGGTCATCTTGCTCAGTGACATCTTGCCCACCGCATGGTTTGCATGCGGTGAGTCGCTGCATGCGGCGAGTCGCATGGTTTGCATGAGTCGCTGCATGCGGTGAGTCGCATGGTTTGCATGAGTCGCTGCATGCGGTGAGTCGCATGGTTTGCATGTGGTGAGTCGCTGGACGCTTGTGACAAGCATCAGCCCGGATTGAAGTGCATGAGTTCCTTGCTGCCTGCATCTGCATCATCTGCGGCTCTATCCACACCGCAAAGTGCATGCTTCAATCATGGACGTGTCTATTTGCAATCAATTGCTTGTATTTGATAGAGCTAGCTAGGGCTGGCTGGGGTTCACGGATGGAGTGCTTTGTGTAATCATTCAGCTAACTGAAGGCTGCGCAACCAATAGACCAACCAAATCATCTATTTCTCCTCAAGTACAGGCAAATGCCTCGTCAATTGATGCCAACTCAATTGCTTGTAAATCGCTTAAATTTTTGGCATGATGCATAAAACTTCTTAGGGACACCTTCCAAACTCTGCACTGGCTCTGAGCCCTACACTCTTGTAAGGGAATGGCACTACAGCCAATTCCAGCATTCTGGTGCGCTGTATCATCCATCAATAAGAATGGCTGCAGGGTTTTAAAGTTCCAAGTTCCCCTCTGACTAATGGTCTTGGTGTGGCTCATAGCGCATCCATCAATAAGAATGGCTACAGAATTTTAGAGTTCCAAGTTCCCCTCTGACGAACGGTCTTGGTGTGGCTCATAGCACATTTGCTCCATGAAATCAAACACCATTCATTGCTCTGCTGCATTTTCTTGAATGTGACTGTACACCACAGCATGCAGCTCCCAGAGCTCAAACTCGCTCGCACGACCTACCCCCACAGTTTTTGGTGGCCACCTCTTTATGCCAGCACTGACCAATTTTGTCAGCTGCACATTGCATCTTGTGGGGAAGACAACACTGCTCTCGGCCATACTGCGCATCGCTGCCCTTGGTCACATTGCGCACATGCAGAAATGGGTGGAGTTAAGAAGGGCAGCCATGTGGCCATCTGGGGGGCTGGCCCTGTTGGCATCCTAGCTGCGCACTGCAGCTTCCACTTGGGGGCTGCAAGGGTTGTACTGATAGACAAGGTTAAGGACAGGCTGCAGTTTGCGGCGTCCCGCATACACGGATTGGAGGTGGGTTCATGCAGGGATGCATGAAATGCAGGCAGGCTCACACAGAGATTGGAGGTTGGCTCACACAGCAATGCAAAAGGGGCAGGGCGTTGTGGTTCGGGGGCCTGCCCTGCTCACACCATGCTCTGCAAGCGACAAATGCGGAAGGGGGCTGACATGGCAAGGTTTTAAAAAAGGCAGCACCCCAAGTATGCTGTCCTGCGGACAGCCTTGAAACCTTGCCTCCCATGCAGAGCTTGTGTGAAATGCGCACACCCCTTTGGTGCTAGCACTTGCCCCACCAATACTGCTCTGCAGACAATTGACTTCTCCAGCACCAAGGTCGACCACACACTGCACACCCTCTTTAAAGATGACATGGAGGGACCTGACGTGTGCATCGAGGCTGTAGGTACGTCTGGTCATCTACGCCTGTGCGTGTCAACAGAGACTTGGCACCTTGCTTGTGCTGTCTCGAGGGCAGCTGGGCAAGAGCACGCTACTGCAGCATGGTTTTGCGCTGATGTCTTGTGGGACAGTACTGCCGCCTTAGGCAGGACCTTGCTTGCACCATATGGCATGTGGTAAACAAGGTAAACAAAGTGATGGCAGCACTGCAGCAAGGACCGCTTACCTGTGTCGTGCAGGCATCCACTACACCAAGTCGTTGGTGCACAAAGTGGAGCAGAAGGTGGGATGGCAATATGTGTTTGTGCTGAGTTTAAAGTGGTTCGAGTCAAGTGCAAACAGCATTTGAGCAACTTGAAGCTCGTCCTCTCCTTCATGACTTTGCAGCCAAATGGCACCCCTGCAAATTAAAGTTCCCTCTTGCCATGACTATGACCACTTTGGCAGGTTGGGCTGGAGACCGATGCAAGTGATACCCTGAATGAGATGATCCGCAGCTGTAGAAAGGGAGGCACTATCAGCCTTGTGGGGGCATATGGAGGTATGCACCCTCCAAGACTTTTACCTCTGTGTGGCGGGCTAGGTATCTAAGCAGTATGTTGATTTGACATGTACCCTGGCCGTTGACTGGATCAATGTACAAACTTATTGACCACTAGCTACTTTCAGGGCATGTGCATTGGATGAAACAAAAAAGGGAAGAGCAAATGTATCGGTGCTGATGATTGATATTCAGGCTTCACCAACCACTTCAACATTGGCGCATTTATGGAGAAGGGTCTGACCATGAGAGGAGGCCAGACGCCGGTCCAAAGGATCTGGCCAATCCTGCTCCCCAAGGTGAGACTTGTGCCGCATATTTTCAGGTTGCCTGCTCCAGAATGCAAATAGCTTACACAATGACTTGTCATGTTGCTGCTGTTGGCTTGTTGCAACTTGCCTCAACATCCGCTTTTCAGGTGAAAGCAAAGGAGCTGGACCCCACGCTGGTCATCACGCACATTTTCAATGGGTTGGACAGGGGCAGCGAGGCCTACAAGCTATTTAATGACAAGCGCGATGGGTGCATCAAGGTGAGATTATGATGTTGCTGGAAGCAAAACCAATCAATCAAAGTCCGAGCAGTTGGCCACAAGGTAATCCTTGTTGTTGGCCATCTCTTGCACTCCAGAACAGACCTAAACCTGTTCTACACAATCTCCCCCTACATTCCAGAATGCATGTGCCCCCTGGTCTCTAATGTAGGTTGAATAAGTAATATTCTTGTGAGATGTTCTGTCCACACAGCTCAGTGCGAATTCCTTACTTTTCTGCACCATCCCTCTTGTTCAGAACTTTAGGGCATAATTGTTTGGCTAGTACATCTATATTTTCCTCACAACCTTACTTGTCTTTTGCACAGGTGGTTTTCAAGCCACATCAACTACGCGGGGCTCAAGAGCCTTCTCCAACCTAGCATGCTGGATGAAAACATTGCAGAATTGGGCCAGGCGGTGCATCTATGCCAAGAATGTACTATCGTTGACATTTTTGACAAAGCATAGTTGTTTTTAATTTCATGATTGTCTGATGCATGTTCACACCTTAAAACTGCTTTCTTTTTCTTGGGATGACCCTTTCATCTGGTCTGCTGATGCTGCCAATGGGTGCCGTAACCAGCTTTTGTTTCCAGCATTACATTAGAGCTAAAAAATCAAAACATAAAGTCCTTGCAATCAGAGGCAGAAATTTGTTGAGCAGCAAGCAGCACATGGGAACTCCAAAATGGGCGACTTAGAGGCCATTCAAAGATGACTCATTTTGAATGAGAATTTTGAATGAGAAGTCCTCTAGTAGGGCAATGTATGTGAGGAAGGGAGGAGGAATTAAAGATATTTCAGTGGACTTACAGCTGCTCAAAAAGAACTTTGTGCACTGGCTCCTCTACTTGGAGTGATGTGTTAACAGACTGATTGACATATTCGTATTTATGCATTTTGCTGTGTTGCCCGCTGGATCTGTGTCCCTGGCCAGTTGTCTTCCTGTTTGAGCAAAGAGCTAGCACTTTTCAACAGCTAGCAAAAAGCCAGTCCAAATGCTAGCACTTTTCAACTGAAAGGCTGTGAGCTGGCCAATTGTTGGTTTGAACAAGTAGTAGCACCTTCCATTTAATTTGACAGGTGTGGCATCATGCCAGGATGTGCAATTTATACCACCTGTGTGAAGGTTGGTCTTATGGCCCACACCAATGAACTGCTTACTCTATCTTTAAGCTCCCTGAAGAAGAAACTTCCTGGATTCCAGAGGATCTAAGGGGGAAAGCTTTTTACTCTTGTAGCCACCTCTTCAGCAAATTTCTCAACAGACAGGATATTAGTATTCAACTTTGCTAGACTCTTTTGCATCACATCGAACGATCTTTCAAAGACAGCACTTCTTGACAAGACATTGCCAGAAAGGTGAAGTCAGCACAAACAGTTTGGACTGCAAAAACAGTTCAGCAAGGGCTAACAAAATTGCATACTTGTCACCAAACCCCACCCAGGGTCCCTTTGCACACTGCAAAACGTATTTTGTTGCATTGCTCAGAGTCCAGATCAGAAACTTTGCCTGCTAGTGGAAGATTCGCTTTCCCTTTACATCCTGTGGTGCTCCTTGTGAACAAATAAATCAAACTTACAGTGCTGCGCAAGTCATCATGCTTGAAGCAATGATTGCTTGCGGAAGAGCGTGATATCAACAAATCCCAATAGCTGCTGGCAGACAGCTTGCTGTTAGCCCTTTGCCTCATTGTCCGTGTGCGTGCTGGGGTCCGGGTAGGCACCAAAGCCAAGATTGTCCTCGTAGCTTGGATTTGTGATGTTGTCTGCTGCACAGGTACAGTGGTTTGAAAAGCGGTTGGTTGCAAACTTGAGACCTTAAAAGATTAACGCGCAACTGCTGTCTTGATTTTGTGTGTCAAACACGAACACACAATAATTTCCTGTGATTGCCATAGTGATTGCCATAGTGATTGCCATAGTGAGGGGCAAAGCCACACAATACTCACGCATGGGCTCTTCATCCTTGCGCTGTTCAGGTGGGAATGGGATCTCAACATGGCTGTGCGCAGCTTGGCCCCCCGTGTTCAAAGGAGGCGCATAGCCTCTGGCCTGCATCATGTGCACATCCATTGTTCAAGCTTTTATTCCATCATGACCACCTGCATGTGGTCAGCAGCACAGCAAACACCATCCACCCTCCTGCATGGCAGGAAAGGCGTGCACCTTCACAGCATTAGGCACCTGTTCTGTCCGGATGCTTAAGTAAATGCGACTTATTAATGCTAGTGTGCTCTGCCCACTCTTCTGGTTTGCCGCCTGTTGATGTCAGCCAGCACCATGCTAGCATGACCGTTGCTTACCTCTGCAGCAGGCGCATTTGCCAGATGGGCCTCAGGGTATGAGGCTGTCAGCGCTTCGACCACGAGTGTCGCCAGCCTGCACGCATTTCATAAAAGGGTGATGCCATAAAATTACACGGCCATGCTCTAGCCCTTGAACAAGACTGCAGATTGTGAAAGTAGCCACCAAAAAGGAGCGCGTTGGTGGCAATCTTGAGGAAGCAGGTGTAGGTATGGCAGAAGGGCAACTCAGGGCTCTCAGTGTAGCCTCGACGGCATTCAGTAATGACTCGTCTTGAAGATATCATGCAGGTTCTCATGCACGCGCTTGAGGGACTTGGGTTGATTTTGGGTGCATGTGCATACGCAGGCAAACATAGCACAGTTGTGCAGATAAAAGGATTTATGCATGCGCAGAAGTTTGGTTAAGGCCTCTACCACAGCTCAGATGTTTCAATGTAAAAAAATCCCTGATGAAAGGGGGAAGCATCGGAGCAAAATAATTCCATTTACACACACTGTGCCTTTCCTGTAAGCAGATGCCGGATTCTGGCCCGTGCATAGCAGCCTGCTGGCAATGGCGTGCTCGCCGCCTGGGGGACCTGAGCTCAGGGCACACAGATAACTGCATTGGATGCGTTTTAGACAAGGTTATTGATCCCACAGACTTAGAGATAGCCTAGTTCTTGCTGCAGAGTGGACCTGCTCCGAACACACAGCACATAATACCACCAGATGCTGGGTGTGCACTCAGGTCAATGTGAGTAGAGATTGGTAGGCAGCATGCTTTGACTCAGCCCGAAGGCAGCAAGCACCCAAGGTAAGCCAAGCAGGGCTTTGCAAGCTCACCGGTGACTACCTCAGCGCCATTTTCTCTCAATCGGCTTTCAAGCAAGAAGGGCACCAGCTTGTCCTTGCCACTTGATTGCTCCTCGGCATCACTGAAGCACGTCAGGGTGTGCCCCTTTATGAGCTGCACACAGAGCACAACACAGCGCAGTGCGCCTTGAAATGTTGCGAAAGCTACAGGAGCACATGCCAGCATCCGTCAGCCTGGCAGACTAAAGTTTTTCCAGACATCCTCAACAGGAGAGACAGAGTTAAGGGCTCAAAATTTCACATGTGAAGTACACCCACTCACAGGCCCGCCTGTGCCATCTGGCTGCGCTGGCACACCCAGTAGAGCAGCAGGTCCTGCGCACACATTTGCGCTCACTCTTGTGTTGCATGTGCACGATACCATTATACTCATGAGGCCGCCCACTCTTGTGAATGCGCCCCCATGCTGCGAACACAGTCGTCAGCTCAAGTTTTGCCGCACGCATATGGATTGTTTGGAATGGCAGGATCACGGTCGGGTCACTCCTACAAAAAGAGTGACAGCCACAATCAAGAGTGAGGTGTTGTGTGGGACCCACCATGACAGATGGCGGCGATGGGAATTCGGGCTGCGTTGGCTTCGCTCAGCAAGGCAGCCAGCTTTCTATCCTGCTCATGCGGTGCACATGTGGCAGGATGTGCTACTCAAAAATGCTACAGACAAACAACAGACACAGAGAGGCTAAAGGTTGGCCTTGGCACACACAAGAGCAGATAGGTGTGTGCACCTTCTTCTCCCTCCTCGCACACAGTCAGCCCCCTTGAGCACAAGCTAGAAGACCCTTTCTGCCAATGCTTGCATGTGAACTTGCCAGTGCAGTGCTAGCATTTGGATTGGCACAGCCGTTGGGCCAGAGGCTATGCCTGCCAGGTGGCTGCCCAAGAGGCACACCTGAGGGAGATCAAAGGAGCATCCGTGCCCGCCAGGTATGAAGATAGCACTGTAGACCCCGTTCACCTGTGGCGAGTTCCACAAGCAACAGCATCGTGTCATGCAAGACTTTGCAACTGGACGTGTCTAGCTGCCCCCCGGAGCTTGCAGGCTTGTCAAAAAATACTGAGGCTTCTCAAGTTGCACCAAGTTGCGCACCGGCCTCCCACCATGCAGAGCAAACATCCCACCTTGTCGATCTTGTGCAGGGGTATGGAGCTCTTGAGGAGCTGCATTGCTGCATCTGAAAGACCATGCAGGGACATTTTGTGTACATGGCCAGTATATGTATGTGTTAATAGATCTGTGTTGCATGTCTACATGTGCGGAATTTTTTGTGCAGCATTGGCCTCCTGCACAAATGAAAGCACATAGAGTTTAAACCTACCATTTGCCATGAAGAGCTCTGCCTCTTCACCAGCTTTGCCAGTTTCAGCCAGCTTCAAAGATTTGGGATCAACAGGCACTGAGGATGCGCAGACAGACAATTTATTTGGAGCTGCAGGGCATCTCATCACGTGCAGGCAAAGCAGACACTACAGGCATGAGCGAGCTGACAAAAACTTTAAACACAGCCGCCTGCAGGGCACTTGCTCGCACCTGGACCGCCCTTTGGGCTGGCAATGTGGCAATCGTAATGATTCGCCTTGAATATTGTGTATGGAATGGCAATTTCTGAGAACCTGAAAGAAAGAGCAAGAAGGTGCCCCCTAGATATTTGGCATACATGCACAACTCCTCCAAGGTGGGTTAAATGCACACGCATGATCAGACCTATGACAGAGATCTCACCAAGCACCCGTGGGTGTCCCATCCAGCAGCGCGTCTGCTGACGTGCAGATGAGCAGAATGGGCTTGTTGTCTCTCACGTTAACATTTAAGAAGCTCGTCACGTCACGGTCGTGATCGTACAGGTTCATGACTTGCTTGTATGTACTTCCACCGTACGGCGTGTTCCGATCACTGATAATTCAGAGCGCCAAACTTGTTCTCGGAGCAACAGTGAAAAAAAATGTTCGAGCGTCACGCTGCTTGTCCTATGTTTTCGACTGAGAAGGTTGTATTTCGCGATTTTTGCTTTATCAACTTCACCTTCGATCCGCATTCGGTATGTGCCAACAGCCATAGTTTCATAAAACGCGGTGGCGTGGGTGTTATATAATTTGTGGCCAGCTGAGCTGCTGCCCCGTTACTTGTCAGATTCCTCTGGCAGTCCAACGGTCTATCTTTTCAACTTTCTATGGTGCGCACAGTACTGTCCGCTTGAGATCATCTGCAGGGAAATTATTTCCCTGCAGATATGATCTGGAGTCGCATGTTCGTTTTAATGCCTGATGCCACCTTGCTATTCGCACCTTGAGCTCCCTAAGCATGTCATGAGGAATGTGAGCAGTTTTCGTTTGCGTGCACATCATGTGCACAAGAGAATGACACTCTCGCGGGGGAATCCTCCATCTGCATTTCCAGCTGGCCACTGTGATAAGTGTTTCTGTGCTGCTGTTCAAAATGAGCTGCATGTTCTTTTTTACTGTCAAGACTGCATGTGTGCTCTCTCAGAAAGAAGTATTCGTTCCTTTTTCCCCTTTCTTCCAATTTTTTTTTGTGGAGGCCCCTTGTGTTGTGCATGCCTTGCCTCGTCAGACTGTCTTTGATTTCCTTTCTCAATGTCACAACAAACTCTGCCATTTCATCTCGGACATAATGGACTTTTTTTGGCTGGCAAAGACCAGCAACAAACCAATCAGCCTAATGGCCAGGCTGGCAGTTAATCCTAACTTCAAGTTGTAACATGTAACTTATGGTATGTGGGGCCGGGTCTAGCTCCATCCAATGAGCTCTGTGATCAGGCCATGATCAGGTGTGGGCTTGGAAGGCATAGTCAACCCTAACTTGAAACTTGTAGGCATGGACATGACTGCCCGAGCCTGCAAGCTCACAGCTGTGAGCTCATGCCTTGTCAAGTAAGTTCAGGCCTTGTTGCTCACCAGAGAACGCCAAGAGAACTTGTGCAAAAGCATTGTTTGCACACAATAATGACCAGAACAATGCGCACAGGCACCTTTTCACGAGCATGGCTTTATCAATCAAGATTGGCAGTGACCAGCAAGCCCAGCAGTCTACCCATCTGGCTGATTGTCTAAACCCATTGTAACCTTAATTAAGATTGAGAAATGGCAGAATTTTGGCACGGAAATATGCATTTGGGGCTCATGCATTCCAGCACGCTGACTCATGTCCTTGGAGGCATGGAGCGCGTGCGCACTTCTTTACTGCTGGTGTGGCTTAAAGATATCTCCATCGTTGCGCACTCCTTTATCGCAGGGTACATAGTGCGTACATGCTTTCTTTGCAAGTATAAAGCATGTCTGCACTACTGTCGTGAGCATTTTTTGTGCAGGAAGAGCAGTACAAGTGAATTAGTATATTGTAGACACCCAAGGTCGTTAATGAAAAGGAGCTGCTGGTGCAGTGTCAAGTGTACACCGAGCTAGAAGCCCTTTGCCAGAGCAATTTAGTAAGGACGCATCTGGAGTGAAGACAATGCTGAAGCACAGGAAAGCACTGCAACAGCTGCAATGCTCATCAGCAATAAGAGTACCAAGTATGCAGGACGCGGCACAGACGTTTGCAAGTATTAGAGGAATGGAAGTCATTATTCTTATATGACGATCAAGGTTCAGCGATCGAGAAGTAGATGAGCTCTTCCCCAAATGGGCGAAGGTGGCAAGGTCATTTCAAGATTAACCATCAAGTGCCTTCGAGGCTATGGTACACACGCTCAAACTTTTAGCTCTTCCAGCTTTGACGGTGGCAAGCGGTGGTCATAAAGCGCAAGAGTATCTGGGGCCTGCACGTCTTTCAGCAGGCTGTAGAACTCCTCCTTGCTGCAAGAGCACAGTGCAAGAGCAATGGCATCATCCATCAGGGAGGCATATTGCCATGAGTACAGAGATCTCTCAGCAGTAAGCAGGAAGTGAGGCCAACACCAACAGGAGGAGTGAGTAAGAGGTTTGTTTTAAATTCAAGCTTGCCACAAATGCAATTGGGCCTAAGCCTTGCAAATTCAACTTGCAAGCATCCCCTCGCATCATAACTGACCAGGACTGAGCGGCATTGGCTTGACTTTGACAGGGTTACAGAAGCAACATAGAAATATCTTAACACAACACACAATTGCGGATACTCAGGAATGCGCTAACACAGGCATCTGTGACCAGCGTAACAACTGTTCATGAATGGCGCACCTGATCTTGCCATCTTCATTCGTATCTGCCTCTCGCAGCATGGCACGCGCCTCCACTTCCCGCTCTGCCTCTCCTCCAGCAGCACCTTCATTTGTAAACGTGAACGTTGCAAAGCGGTGTGCGTCTGTGTTCCGGAGTGTATTATGTAAAGACACGGACTGCTGCAGGCCTCTGCTTTCTAAAGATTGATTACAAGAAGCTTGGGTGTGCTTAATGGAATATTGCTTGTTAGTAGCCACACTAGAAAAGACCACAAGCGGACCAGCAGGGAAGGAGGAGGTTGCTTGGTTAGGCCAGCTGCGCATGTAAGCAAAAGCATCTCTTGTTTGCTGCCTGTCAACCTCATGGAAAGCATGTTTGACGTGTGCACAGAATAGTAGCTGCAGTCCTGGGAAAGCTCTCTAGGCTGCAGGCAAGGCACGCACTACTTCCAGAGTACCCAGCTCGTCTTTCAAGATGGACACGCAAGAGTTCGTGTCATGAGCCTCACTCACCTCTTGGCTGTGTGGGGATGAGATCCATCAGCTCTTCTAACGAAATGAACCCATCACCATCTGTGTCTATCTTCTTGAAAGCCATGTCAATGAACGTCTGCGCCCAGCAAGGAAGGGGATGCGACCAGGAGGTGGTCCCGATTTTCCAATCAAACTTCATCAATGCACGAGAGACGGGTCTACTTTCAGAGGCTTGATGATTGATAGGCGCACAGTACTGGGAGAAGCATCGAACGTGTGCAAAGGCTTGAAGCGAAAGCGGGAGTTCCCATGTCCGGCACCAACACTCAGATGGCCCCATGTCAGCATATATGCATGGTCCCATGTCAACCTATTTGCACGCACCTGCCATGTCTGCTGCTTTTGAAGCTCATCCCAATCCAAGAGCGTCGTGACAAACCTGAAGGGCAAGGGCGCAGATGTCGTGCAGGAAGCAGAGCTACCATCTGATCAGGTTGAGAGGTGGGTGGACAAGACCAGACGGCCCATGGGTATCTAGCAAGACTAGCAGCAATGGTACCAACTTGGCATGCCTTCAAATATGTGCTGGAGCTCTTGACTTACTCGTTGAGGTCTATCTGGCCATCGTAGTTGGCGTCAATGCCGCGCAACTGCAAAGTAAGGGGCAGATGCATGCATCAGCGCTGCTAGTGGTGAGGGGGTTGGTGTCATCAGGTATGGGGAGAGGATCAGAGGATGGGGTTGCTGCTTCTGGTCAATCAGGCCATGATACTGCATGCACAGCGAGTGCCTGCGTTGGAGGGCATGAAATCAGTGCTCAAGGTCAGTGCGAGGGCACAGAACAGAAGCATTATGGCCCTACATCACAAGCACCTGTGCCGGATCGCTGGCACGTGGGCTCCTAATGGAGTTTGTCCGAGGAGTGCTTGTTGCGGACGTGCGCACTGGCAAGGTGCCAAGCCACTGATGTACGGTTTGGGCCTGCCCAACTGGCTCTTTGCGCAGGCCGCCTGAACACCCAATTAGCCCCTGCGAGCCAGCAGTGCTGGTGCATGGCAGGCCCATCACCACGCCCCTGCGGTACCCACCACCACGCCGCTTTAGCACGGGTGCATGGCAGGTAATGAATTGGCCCCTGCGCGGTTGCTGCAGATCCGTGCACTCTGCCTGTGAATGATGAATGCTGCAGGATGGACTGCCCAATCAGAGCTGCCGGTCCGGTCCCGTCGCGGATAGATGGTGATACTTGAAAACGAAAACCCCCTCATAAATACTGCACATGCCTCCACAAATCAACAGCAACACACAGCAAGACATGAAGTTTTCACTCCTACTGATCACTTTCCTTTCCCAGTCATCAACAAAGCGCAAAAGGCTGCATTTTGCACTGCCTCCCCTCATTGCACGCGCATGCCTTAACGCGCATGCACACACACAAGGCCAGGCCAAGCTGAGGCAACATGACATGCCGGTTGTGCCAGCTCCACACTCCACCGTACCCGCGACTTCACACCACCTGCCGCCCTTTTTCACTTGCCCCTCCTCCCATCAAGTACTCTGTCCTACCACCCCTTGTTGCTGTCAGTTGCTACTCCCCTTGTGTGTGTGTGTGTGTGTGTCCACTTCCCTCTGCATGCATATGCGCAGAGAGGGACAGGCGGACAAAGGGAAAGGGGGTGACAAGCAGCTGTTTAACAAGGGCTGCCTGCCCCTCTCTGCACATTTACATCGCTCTGGCTCACCAGCTGCTCAATCTCGTTGGGCGTCAACTTGTAGCCAAGCCGGGTAAGCCCCGCAGTGAGCTCCTCCAGAGATACGCCGCCTGAGCCGTCGGTGTCGATGTCCTCAAAGAGGTCCTGCGCGATATGCACACAAACATCCATGCACGAGTGAAGTCCTGGGCCTGTATGCATTTAACATATGGAAGTTACACAAGCACATGCGCGAACACATGTCAGTGACTGCGATCAGGTCTTGCAGCACCTAAAGGGCAAGCATGGCATGCATTTGCACAAAAAATGAGAGAGAGAGAGAGAGAGAGAGAGAGAGAGAGAGAGAGAGAGTGAGAGAGATGTTAATTATACAGAGAAAGAGGGTGAGAGAGATGGAGAGAAAGGAGGGAAGGAGATGGGGGGGAGGTCATGAGGACCGTTTGATGTGCCCAGGGCCCCTTTTTGAGGAGCCTTCTGTGGTTGCCCCTCTGTGACGCACAGCCACAAACAAATTGCCTCACTGTGACGCACAGCCACAAACAAATTGCCTCACTGTGACGCACAGCCACAAACAAATGCCTGCGGACGAGACTCTGCTGATTACTGGAGCGGAATGGAACCCAGCGCGCCCACCTGAACAGTGGTAATGGAGGCAAGGGGCTGGGCCGTGGACTCTCCTGCAAGCTCCTCCGCGATGATGCTCAGCACCACTTGCTTCAGCTTGCCATAGGTGGAGAAACGTTGCAAGCGCTGCAGGCGAGCAAGCGGCGCAGGTGTGTGCTGCTGGCCTGTCACGAGCAGGGGAAGCACGCGCGCCGTGCAAGAGCACGCACAACAAACAGTGCCGGCCGGAGCGGAGCAGCAGCACTCTGGGGCAAGGACGGAGTGATGTAATGGGCACAACCAACGCCGCTTCAAAAAGCACTGCAAGGCACGGTTGTGTCGTGCAAGGGCACACGCCCAAAAGGCGCACAGCGCATGGCGTGCATGAGGCTGCCCAAGGTACGACTGAGCAGGGATAGGTGCACAGGCAACCCATCAGGTGATAAGGGATAGGCACACAGGTGACTCTGCACGACAGCTCACCTGCACGACAGCTCACCTGCACGACAGCTCACCTGCATGACAGCTCACCTGCACGACGGTGCCCTCCAAGGGGAGCTCCCGCGCAACGCCCTCGTCCTTGATCCAAGCGTGCTCCAAGGCCTGCAGGGCATGCGCACGCATGGCACTGGTGCATGTGTGCTAAGGTGGTGTCCATGTTCATCGATGACTTGGCTCGCCCACAGCATGGGATGTACAGAGCAAAGGTTTTGACCCCGCACCCAAGGTGGAGTAAAGAGGTGATCGCAACATGCGTGTTGGTGACGGTACTGACAGCAGTGCTGTTGAGTCGTGAACACAGGTGATGGCGGTCGCGAGACACCATAAGCAATGAACGCTGCTGATGGTGATGGCAGCGGTGCTGCCTAGATCTTTTGCAGCACCTGGCTGGCAGACGGCCGCTCCTCTGGCTTGCGGCGCAGCAGGGTCTTCAGGAAGTCGAGCGCGCTCGGGGATAGCGACGCTAGCGGGGGTGCGTCCCAATTGATGTCAGTGCCTAGGATGGCACGCCACACCTCTGTCAGGCTCTTTGTGCGCACATCATCCCTGCGCGCGCACGCGGTTCCAGCCAGCCAGTGGCACACGGGCGTGTTGCCAAGTGGACAGCCGCCCAGTCAAAGCAGATGTATTGGCTGGACGGCCCACACAATGGTCAGGATGGCGCACACAGTGGTCAGAATGGCGGGCGAAAAGGTGCTCTGTTTGCAGCAGCGCTGTGTTGCCCCTGCAGCAAAATGGCGCAGCGCACGCTCCACTTTGTCTCCACTCCATTGCACCCCTGGGTGCTCCGGCCACATCGCAGCGAACAGCAACCTCTCCCCCCCCCGCCTGGGCGTGCTGAGCACGCATCCTAGCACACTCTCCAAGATTGCCCGGTGATCTGCGCCTACCGGCATGGTGAGCTGTGCTTAACAGCGGGTTGAGGCGTGCCATACAGCAAGTTAAGTAGCCTGTTGCTGGTGAGCTGTGCCTAACGGCTTGATTAGATGTGCCTTAGAGCATGAGCAGTCGTTAAGGTGCTTTTGCATCAGCCCGAGCATTGGCCCAAGCTCCAAGCAACAAGGTGCTTTTGCATCGGCCCGAGCATTGTCCCAAGCTCTGAGAAACAGGGTGCTTTTGCGTCAGCGCGAGCATCGGCCCGAGCTCTGAGCAATGAGGTGCTTGCCTGCATGCTGCACCAAGCGCTGCTGTGCCGTACCGGCTCCATCTAGCTGTGCCAGAGTACACACACGTGCAAACACTCACACCCACACTCCATGCAAGTGCCAGCAAGATACGCGGATCAGGCTTGCAAGGGCGATGTGCATGCTGCTCAGCTTGTCCTGCTCCAGCAGGGAGGCGCTGGCTAGGCAGGTGCTGGCGTCGCAGCTTGTACACGTGCTGGAGGTGCCCGTTGCGCAGGTGCCAGCAGTGTGGGTGCCAGCAATGTTGATGCCAGCAAGGTCGGTTTCAGCAGTGTGGATGCGAACAATGCTGAAGCCAGCAATGTTGGTGCCAGCAGTGTGGGTGCCAGCAATGCTGGTGTCAGCAATGTTGATGCCAGCAATGTTGGTTTCAGCAGTGTGGATGCGAGCAATGTTGATGCCAGCAATATGGGTGCCAGCGGTGTGGGTGCCAGCAATGCTGGTGTCGGCAGTGCGGGTGCCAGCGGTGTAGGTGCTTGCTGTGATCGGCTGGGACCTCACCAGTACGGGAACCCTCCCGTGAGCAGCTGGTAGGTGAGCATGCCCACGCCCCAGATGTCGCACTTCTCATCGTAGCACTGGAGCACCAGCTCAGGGCTCATGTACGCCGGCGTGCCTGCGCGCACATGCGCAGTGGCGTGTCAAGTGCACTTTGCAGGCGCGTGGCATCGACGCCATCAGGCCAGCGCAGGTGCAAGCTGTCGGCGCCACAAGTCTAGGCTTGCGCCGGTGCAAGACAACGTCCCCACCAGTTGGGCGCAGGCACATGCGCATGGCGCCTCTGAGAGCACCACCATTAAGCATACAAGGTTTCGGTCGGCACATGCTCCTGCTCAGCATATGCCGCCATGGGAACACTGCACATGTCCTGCGCCCCATGGCAGCCCTGTGTGCACGGGCGCAAGAAACCCCAGCACGCAACCAACGCACGTGCGTGCAAACGCAAGCACAAGCGCGCCCGCACAAGGCAACCGCGCAGGCCGCACACCTACAAAGCAGGGGCCAGAGCAGCCAGCCAAGTTGCTACCCAGGGCCGAAACATTGCGCGCGCTTCATCTGCTCACGCCTGCCCCTGTTGCGCAGGCAGTGAACACAGCAGGCACCACGTCCAGGGAGGGGCGCAGGGGCGGGGCGCACCTGAGCGCGAAGTGAGCTTGGGCTCAGAGGGCCAATGGCGGATGGAGAGGCCAAAGTCGATGGCCTTGAGCTGGCTGTCGGGGTCATTGGTCACAAAGAGGAAGTTATCGGGCTGCGCAGCAGGCAGGCAAGACAGCACAGGGGCCCTGGCACTCTGTGCACTCTCCCTGTTGCCTTCCCGTTGCACATGCCACACTGCTGGTACCCCCCCGCTGCCCCCTGTCGCTGGGCGCTGCGGATATGTGTCTGTGTGCATCCATGTCTGTGTGCATCCATGTCTGTGTGCATCCATGCCTGCGGGAGCCAGCGACGCTTGTATGCGCGATGGCACCTTGCAGGTACCCCTGATGGATGGCCATAACCTTGTACGCGCGCCTCGATTGCCCTGATCTCTTGCAGCAGGCTTGTGCTGAGAAGCCTTCTTGAAGAATGCAGTATTGTGGGCACTGCGAGCCCAAAGAGCATGACAATGCATTGTAGCCATCTCCCTTTATCCTAGTGTGTGCCTTTCTAAACCAGACTTAATGAGCGGGGTAACGGCAATCACCGCCGGTGCTGTCGTTATTCTACCACTGCAACCGCCACCACCACCTCCACAACCACAATCTCCGTCGTCGTCATCATCATCATCATCATCATTGCATGGTTGCAGACAGCAACTGAGTCATCCGACAAGTCCAAGGTGTTCATGAAGTTTGGCTTATCATTTATCATTTGTGGTCAACTGTCCACCCATCCATACGTTACAGATGTAACATCCCTCCACGTATGTGTGCATTGGCTCCCCATGCCTATCATGCGCGCACACACCTTGATGTCCCTGTAGATGATGCCTTTGGCATGGCACTGGCTGACAAAGCGCAGGATGCTGCGGGAGAGGCGCGCAATGTACTTCTCGCTGTACTGCCTAGAGGAAATTCGCTCAAGCAGGGCGCCCCCCTCACACAGGTCCATGACCAGGTGCACGGACCGCGCATCCTCAAACACCTCCTGCATGTGTGCATGCATGTGTATGCACATGTGAATGCGTGTGTGCTTGCTGTGCGTGTGCGTGTGGCGCGCGTCATCCTTCACACAGGCCCATAAACACTTGCACGGACCGCGCATTTTCAGACCCCTTTATGCGCGCATGTGTGCTCGCCATCTGTGTACATGTATATGTGCGTTTGAGAGTGTGGGTGGGTACACGCTGATTTTCATTTGTTTGAAAGACGTTCACGCATGTTTGATTGATGTATTAACTTGCGTGATCGCATGTGTGTGTGCATGTGTGTGTGCATGTGCGTGCGTGTGCATGTGTGTGTGATTCAGAGCCTAAAACCAAAAGCGCAATCCATGAGCATGCATGTGGACTGAACACAAACAGAATGTGCTGCTGCATGCTTCCTTCAAACATTATAGCTCGCCTGCACACACCTCACTCTACACCAGCGCAGAATGCATGCTCTGCTACACAGCCCTGCAGCGAACGTGGCTAAAGCAGTAGCAGGGGGAAGGTTAACACAAGCATGGCAACGTGCACGCACCCTCAGGTTGACTGCATCCAAGCTGAAACCTGCAAGAATTGGGGCAGTCACAAACTGAAACCATCAGCGATCAGAAACGGCAGGGCTCCAGCATGAGCTAGTGTAGGACTCGAAATATGAATAAATTAATGGATGCCCCCTCCATTTAATGCCAATGGATGCGCCTGCTGCTCTGGGCTTGGCGACGTTCTGCTGCTGCTCAAGGCAGCTGCAGCGCTGGGCCGGTGCACAAGGATATGAGGACCCTACTGCAAGAGGGCCCCAGAGACGCATGAGACGCCAGGCGTGAAACAAAAGTGATGAGGCGTAGGGATGATAGAAGCACAGATGTAAGGCACTGAGGCAAAGCAAAGAGACAAAAAAAGCCAGGTACGGGGCCTTCATTGCTGCACAACAAGTGCTGGAGGCGGCACTCAACCAGCCACTCAGCGGCTGTGCTCAAAGGTGCACCCTGGCAGCAATTCTGATGGCTTGCACTGAGGGAGACCAAGCTCATGCAGAGCAAGCTTCTCATCCAGGCCAGCTGCACTGGCGATAATGGGGCATGCTAACCAGCTGATGCTGCATGCGCACCCAGCTACCGCATGTTCAAATGCATGCCACCCAGTTGCTGCATGCCACCCAGTGGTCGCTGCCATACGCTCACCTAGTTGCTGCATGATCTCTACCTCAGCCCGGATCTTGAGCAGGTACCTCGGGGTGCCTTCATTGGCAGGTAATCACACATGCAAGCCAAGTGAGCTCCTAAGCCCCAACGTTTGCAGGGAGCACTAGACAACCATCTTTTGCCCAATCTAATGTGCATTTTGGTGCTTTCCTACAATTAGCTTCAGGTTGCAGGCCTGATTGGCTTCGGCTAAGCTGCCCTGATTCTCCAGGGTTGGTGCCCTGTGACAGTTCTGACGCCTCAAGGTAGTTGGGCACTTGCATTTTCCCACAAGGCATCAGTCCTGTCCCGCAATACATCAGTATCAAACGTTTGGCAGGCCTGCGTAACCTTTACCAGCAGGGAGCAAAAGGCCCTAGCCGACTGCCAGCACCAGCTACTAAAAATAGAAAGCACCCGTAGAAGACAGTAATGTGAAGTTCAAAAGCTGGAGCACGGTAAGCTCTGAAATATAGCTCATCTTGCTCACATGGTCCTCTCTTGGGCTTCTTGGGGATCGTCTTGATGGCGTACCGCTTTCCGGTGCTTATCTCTACGCACTCGCGCACGACACCGAAGCTGCCGGCGCCTACCACCCGCCCGACGAAGAAAAGGGAGTCCAGCTGGTTGGAGTACCTATACAGAGTGTGCGTGCACGTTTTGATCACATTGACACTGCTTGACACAGCCCTGGCGCTCAGGCAGGCGGCCAACAACTGGGCGGGCTTCAAAGAGGACATGGCTTGAGCGGCGCAACTTGACAGTGACCTCCATGCGCATTGGCACCCCAGCTGCCACACACGGAATTCAGACATGGCAGCCTCTTCCTCAAGTCTATGAAAATACCAGAGGGGGTTATCTGAGGCCCAAAATGGGTATGGTTTTGGCATGATCCCAGCTGCCACACGCGTAATTCAGACATGGCAGGCTCAAAGTCTATGAAAATACCAGGCGCCTGGGAGGTGGGTGCAGACAGAGCCCATACGCCTAGCTTTTAAATAAGCATGGGAGCTCTGCGTTGGGCTTGCAAGGCACGCTGAGCATGCAGATTAGATACTCAACAAGGAAAGGGTTCGCATGAAGCTCCTGCATATCGTTCTGCATTCTAAGTTTGAGAGAAGTACCATGGGTCTGCACACACATGCGCACAAGGCATCCGTGTCTGCACTCTAGGACGCGGGCTCCGAGAAATAAGCAAGCAGTCTGGTCTACCAAAACAAAGGCCTATTTCTAAGTCCTGGCGTGCAGCCAAGAGCTGCAGAGCCGCTGTGAGCATCTCTGTCAGGGTTACTGCAATTTTGGCAACGCTGCCAGTCGTGCTAGTGCCCGGGCAAGCAAGAGGACAATGCTTGTCCCAATCCAGCCTGCACAACCTGTGTCTATCATCACGACAGTGACTGTGCATTTACCCACGCCCCCTGAGCACCCCGTGCGAAAGGGAGTGGGAAGTAGATGGCCTTACCCGAAAACCCGTGTCACTTGATCGGGCTGCAGCTCCGTCCGCAGAGGCATCCTCAACACAGTTTCATCGACAGCCTCTGTGCTGCTGCTTCGGCATGCGTGTCGGGACGGGGGCAAGGTCCAGCTGGCTGCTGCCCCTACCTCTTGCTTTCTTGCTGCTCCGCGTGGGAGGGGAAATTGATGGTGCTTCCTGGCGAGAATGCCACATTGCAGACCGCCGTGCGGTCTGGCCAACATCATGCCTTATCAGCTTTTCTTGTTAGCTTATCCATTCACAGACATCATCCTTAACAAAATAATTTGATTTCGTATGGAGACGCAGAACATCAACGAACGATGCAAGAGTCCGGGAAGATACCTCAAAGCCATCCAGGCCTCTCAGAGCAGGACAGGTGTTGAGCAGGAGCTTTACATTTGCTGTGACTGGCAGCTGCCTGAGGGGCGCAGCTTCAGCTTGACATGTGCTGATGGGGCGAGCGCTTACCAGCTACCAAGTACGCGATCTGAGTGCATTGCATTATTCGAGGAAAGAACTCCCTGATCTCATACATCTTTTGCTGCATCCATTTATGAAGTGCACATGGGTGCAGGAGCACGCGTGGCAGACAGAGTATGCATAACGCTCAATTGATGCACTGCAATGACAAGTTTTTAAAATTCTTGCTCCAGGTGCCAAGCATCCCTCAGAGTCCCCTCTTGACGAGGATCAGTATTTTGAAATATGTCATGATGCACTGTGTGCATCCAGTCCGAGCAGGAACTACACTTACAGATACGGCATAGACCCCAACACCTCGCAGCTTCAGGTAGTTTCTCATTGAAAAAAGTCATTTTCCCGCATGCTCTATCAAACATGTTTGCTTGGCTCTTGGCAGGCCTGCCCTGGTGGATGTACAAGCCTACCAGTCCACCTCCTGCTGGTCCATGACAGAGGCTTTTGCCTTGTTGCCTGGCAACATCGTACATTCTTCCTCTCCTCTTTTGCCGCTTGTTTATTTCTACTTCAGCTGACGTTTACCTTCATGTTCTTCAATACTGAGAGCATCAATACTGGCCGGCAAACCTCTATTGTCCTGCGGCTCACCCCTGCGACCAATCCTGCGGCTACAATAAGGGCACTCCTTTCTCTTGCTTTCAGGGAGCAAAAGCTCGCCAAGGTGATGTACATCAGCCCTTCCTTAGCATTTGAGTGCACAGTTTTCAATCATCTCGCTATCCTAACAATCTCAGCTGCTAAGCACCAGCTTGGTTGTCAACAACTCATTGCCTAATACAGAGCAGAACGAGGCATTATCAACATGCACACACACACACACACACACACACACACACACACACTCTCTCGGAAATTTAGTTGTCGGAAAAAACTTTCGCTAAAGACCGAACTCTTTGCGAAGTCTCGCATCACCCACACATGTGGTGCACACACAAAATGCCCGCATGCCCTGTGTTTGCGCATGCACGTGCACGCGCACACACACACATGCACACGCAAGCACTCCGTGTGGACATGGCACTACGGCTTGAACAAAGTAATGTTGAACTCTGACTGTTGGGATGTGCTATTTGTAGGATCTGCATGATCAGAAGCAGGCTGACCTGGCTCGCTTACAAGTAGAGTTGCACAGCAGCCAGAAAGAGCTCAAGCAGCATATAGATGCAAACAGGAAAAGAGAAAGAGAGCTCTTTACCAAGTGAGTCCTTATGGCTGTACTTGGTGTGTATCCTTGCGGAGAGTACAAAGGGTTTTGTGCTGCATAGTGTGGTTATCTGTTGGCAGCACTTCGGTATCTTGTGGATTATAGCGTCATGTGACATACGTCTAAAGTTCCTCCAAAGTGGTGATGAAAGGGTCAAGAACTGACAACCTCTACACCAGCAATTGAAATTCCAGGATTCAATTTGCAGTAAGCAAGCGCAATGGTGGCTCTCTGGAGATAACATGCAACCGGAAACATCACATTCAACAAATTCAACCCATTGACAGTGCACTTCCTGCTGATCAATCTCATAAGGTTGTCTGATGTACTCTGACCTCTTGCCAAGTGTTTCATTTATGGGTGCATATGTGATAACAGCCAAAGAAGGGGCAATACTTTTACTTAGCACTTCCCCTTTGGCGATCGATCAAGGTAATCTGTGATGTGGGAGTTCCTGGGGTTTAAAAGGCCTCGACTATCAAGAAAATAATTCCTGGGGGCATTCATGAAAAATGTAATTTTGCGTCAAGGCCATAGGTGATATGATGGAAGTCTGAAAAGTGATGTGTGTGTGTCTTTTGGCATCTGGTCCTTAACTAGGCATCTTTCACCTTTGCAGTGGCATTTGTTGAATTTCAATGCTTCCTTTTTCCCCTAAAGCTTTTTGCTGTTACATCTGCAACTACAGTTGCCTCACTAGATTGCAATTAAGAAGCTGGATAACAACAATTGACCGTGTTTGCTGCTGCTGGCTGCCCAAATCTTTCAGATTTTCTATTCTGCTGAACAGCAAGTCGGAAAAACTCCAGCAGCTTCGCAATGATTATACTGCGTGCCTCAGCGAGCTCACAAGGTGGAAGCCAGCGCAGCAAGAGGAGCATGGATTAGATGCCGAAGATTTAGCTCTGCAAGATACACAGGTGGGGCATATGTTCTCATCAAAGCCGTGATTGGCATTAAAGCAAAAAAATTCAAGTTAATGTTAACAAGGCATCAGATGCACCCTATTTCTCTGTCCATGCCCATTTTGTCCTCTTGCAGAGTCCTCCTCCTGATTGAAGCACGGTGCAACTGACAGCTCTGCAGGTGCACAGTTACAGACAGCTCCCAGCAGATGCCATCGTGGACTCAGCATTACCCATGAGTACTGATTGGCACTAAGCACTAGAATCCAAGGCACTGTGTCAAGAGTGTGATCTTATTCTGCGGGACTGCTGCAATCAAGCAAGACTTGCTGCATGGTCTTTTGGTGAGAATTGTGCAGACCGGCTGCAGACAGTTACAATGCGCACCAAGCAGACAACAGGTTGGCTGCGATGAGACTGAGGAGTCTCTGATACCCTTGTCCTTCCCTTCATGTTCTCTCTGCTTCAGCCTGCAGACAGGCATGATCAGCACTGCCATTCCTGTTGCCCTTCAATGGCTAAGAAGGTCTTCTCCCTGGGGTATACCTTACAAGGTTCCTCTTAGTAGACTGACAGAATTCAACTGTGAGTTCATAAACAACGTCCTCAAGATGCAGCTTTAAGTAATGGCATATAAGGCCGCAGTCACACATAAAAATTTCACTATTTTTCACTTTTTTCCACTCTGAAGTGAAAAGAAATTGCGGTCACACTCCTGAGCGAAAAATTTCAGAGGGGGCTATCTGAGGCCCAAACTGGGTATGGTTTTGGTATGATCCCAGGGTATGGTCTCCGTGACGGGTACCTTTCAAGATTGGAACCAAGTGGCAGCCAAGCACTTGCAAGCTTCCCACAGCACCTGAGCTTAAAGGGTGCTCGTCACGGAGACCATACGTAATTGGCCGTGGCGTAAACATTATTTTTCACAGCCAAATGTCCACACCAGATCACCCACTGCACCAAATTACATTATCATTGGTGTTTTGGTGCTCATGTAATAGACAGACATCATTGCAAAAGAATTGGAGTGACAAGAAGCAATGGTCGGTGAGATGTGCATTTTGGGTCATTTCCCTTAGAAAATCCAGCAAATGGGCGCCAAAATGGGTCAAAAACTGTCCCCCACCAAATCTGGATTTCAACATCTGATATCAATGAGCACATAGTAAGTAAACTGAGAATACTGATGGGATTCTGGGGGTAGAAGGAGCCTTGATGGGCTTGTGGTGGGGGCGCACATGCGCTATCTGTGGCAAAATAGGCCAAAAACAGAGCCTGAGCACCCATCCAGGCCACTAAAGGCTTCCATTTCACGCCAAACTTTCACAGTAGCCTAGGTATATGATATTATTACAGTTGCCATAAAAAAACGAGCATGCCCAGACCTTTGACCAGATAGCCCCCTCAGGAGATTTTTTCACTTTTGCGGTCTCCCATGACCTCCCCTCTCTTCCAGCATTGCTATCAGAAACCACACTCTTACATTCACAAGCTCTCCAAGACCAGCAATAGGATGCAAAAAGCTCTTTGCGACAGGTCCTCAAGCCGCAATGAGGCAGCAACACGACACAGACTGCACTGTTCATAAGGAGCCTGCAATGCTGCAGACGCCCTCGCTTGAGCACTCAGGTCATGGCCTACAAGGTCTTGCATGACAGTCAATTGACCCTGAGCCATCAGGGTAGAGTGCCAGGACAGAATGCTGGAAAGTTTGCAGAGCGTGATTACTGCGGTTGGCGCACACTTGAAAACTTATCTTTTTCCCCTGTGCATGTGGCCATGGTGCATCAGTCTTTGCCTTCATTTGAGAGTATGTCCTTACGCATGCAAAGGAAGCCTTTTTTATGTGCAAGTGCTCCTCAAATTGACAGTTTTAAAGCCCAGGAAATGTCAGCAATGACTATCCATCTCATTTTCTATTTGCCTGACAATCTTCACCATATCCAGCACCCCACAAGTGTAAGCCTGGCTAACACATACATGAAACATCATCTCAGTGCACTGTCGGCCTGAAGAATCATCACCAGCTAGTGCTGCAGCTGCGTAAATCACCAAAAAAAATGGTAAATCACATGTGTAAACCATGTAGGGAAACCTTGTCTCCTCAGATATCCTCCCGAGGTAAATGTTCTTTCTGACATACAAACCCTTAACAAGGGGTTTCTAGGGGTATTGCACTAATGGGACCCTCCCTGGGGACCTCCTGAGACCACTTTTGCCCAAAGTGAAAAAAGTGAAAAGTGCACTTTGGGTGTTGGATTGAAAATTGAATTTTTGGGAAGGTTGGAAATTTTTCGTGTGTACCGCGATTTCATTCTTTTGGGTCAAGTGAAAAAATGTGTGTGTGTGTGTGTGACCGCAGCCTAACTGTACTCTGATACCCTGCGGATGAAATCAGCCAGCCCTGTGGACCATGATTTGACCATGTATTGATTCAATTTGTCAACTTGAAGGCAGTACAAATTGGGCGCTTACAGTGTACTCATCCGCATTTTTCTTACCTGGTGTAGTTTGGGGTGAACCGATCACCTATGCATGGTGTAACAGTAACAAGTTCGGGGTTCACAGATCGCTGAATCGTCAGGCTGATAGGCTTGGGGCTGGTCATTGCCAGTCCAAATGTTTGAAAGTTTAGGATTAGGACCAAAGAGAAATCCACAATGTCTGAAATGCAATGGCACTTGGAGGAACTTGGAGGATGGGCAAAGATCACCTCTGTGAGGGTTGATGGAAAAAAATGCTGAACTGAAAAAGAGGAGTGGCTGAACAAGCTGTATAGCTACGTTTTGAGGCATTTAAGAGGAATGATACATTGTTATGATGACCTATGACCTTAGCACTAGAACATGCTTCTTGACAACTGTGCAGGGCATTCATGGTGTTTGCAAAAGCGTGCTTTCACAGGCAGGTGTGTGTATAAGTAGTTACTACTTAGTAGTATATAAGACTTTGTGCATAATGTGCCAAGACAAGGCCACATGAACAAAAGGATTTCACTGCCTCCACTTGGGATATACATTCTCAAAAGTTACATCTGCAGGATCCAGCACAGTGTAGATTAGGCAGGAGAATCAGTGGTTGTCTCAACCGCAGTTGATTCAACCGAAAACAGGTTGTGAGCCTGCATTGTTTCAACCGCAGTTGAATCAACCAAAAACAGGTTGTGAGCCCACATTGTTTCAACCGCAGTTGATTCAACCGAAACAGGTTGGGAGCCCGCATTCGACTGCAATTGAATCCACCAAAAAACGGGTTGGGACTGTTGTTTCAACAAGCAACTGCCTGCGTTTGAATCAACTGGCTTCAGCGGCCATTTCAAACTTGCAGTTGAATCAACCAAAAATAGGTTGGGGGCCCGCACTTCAACCAACTATTCAACTGCAAAAGTGATTGGTTCAATTGCATTTCAATAGCTTAAAAGTTAGCTACGCAGAGTTTTGGTTTCCATCATCGTCTTTGTTATGTAACTTCCGAAGTGAACTTGAGTCAAGTTGCCTCTCTTTCAGGCTTCAGCTGAATCGACCTCATTTAGCAGGCTCTATAACGTTACACAAACCTTTCCAATGGTTTAAATGCTGGTCCTTAATATTGTTCAGAGCGCGTCCCTGGACCGCGTCCCTGGATCGAGTCCCTGCCCTCTTGTTAGAGGCCTTGAAGGACTTTGCGGCCTGCCAAGGCCCACAGAGTTATGTGGGTGATATAGGGTCAGGTCATCCTTTCCTCCGAGCTAGGCCGGGGGGGGGCCTGGAGTGTGTTCTGCTCTAGCGCGCTGGTGCCTCTGTAGATAGTTCCTAGTCTCGTGCCCTTTGGAGGTCCCTTCTCTTTGCTTTCTTTGGTGCGAGCTCTTAGCCGTAGTGGCAGCTGAGCCTGAGCCGGCCTGCCCGCGGGCCAACTGGTAGCCCGAGCCTGAGCTGTCCTCGTAGCCTTGGGGGTGTCACGCCAGATTTATGCAGTGCCAGATTTATGCTGCATTGTGAGCCGGAGGTTGGTTGAGTTAGTTGGAGGAGTATTTGATCCCTTGCTCAGTTCAGCTATAGCTGTATTTGAGCACGTCAAA
>LFCJ01000264.1_pt1 | contig 31119 bp, 25 predicted proteins | sample 643141 | NCBI WGS metagenome assembly LFCJ01 (sample SAMN03766243, study PRJNA286221) | soda lake metagenome | biome: soda lake; feature: Kulunda steppe; material: water; isolation source: sample B1-Br-g2 brine of Lake Bitter-1 | place: Russia: Kulunda steppe | collected 2010-07
AACTTAATCCTTCGTTTCCGTGGAATTCTCGCGGCGTCAGGGCGCAGGTCCATCCGGAGTGTGAGAATCTGAGTGGTTAGGTTACGTATGCCTGAGGCCGCCGCGGGCTTCGCCCGCGGCTTGGAATGAAAATTGTGTGTGCCACTGAGAGCGGAAATCACAGTCAGATTAGGCAAGGCATGCAAAAAAGGGTGCCTCCACGAGAAAAGCCTGGCAAAAGGGTTGAAAAAGGAACAAGTATGTCATTGAGGAAGCCCCAAAACAAGTCTTAACAGTTGAACCAGTACATGCACCTTAATTTACACAGCAGCACAAGAGCATTTGTTACAATGTCCAAGTCTGCCTTACCCAAAGGAGAAATTTGCATAAAAGCTCAGGATGAGTGCCAAAAATACGCTTGCTTATGCAGCCTGGCTAAATAGCTATAGCACAATACATACTTGCAGCTCAGAATACTGGGTATCATACCCTCGGGTGCAAACTTCTTTCTGTCATGAAATGCATGCAGAAAATCAGCATATACTCCAGCCTTCTGAAAAAGTAGACAGACCAATTCTGCCCGAGCATGCACACGTGGACTAGTGCTGCAACTATCTAAGCAGAGCAGAAACTCTTGGCAAACACAGCATGTCTACAGAGTTCCTAATTGACATTATCATGAAATTTTTAGGGAAGGATTTTTAGGGGAACCACAAGGAGCAAACGTTTTATGCCTTCCTGACCAATTCCCTTGCGTCAAATATGCAACAAGGAAACAAGCTCTGCCGCCATTTTGGCAATCAGCTAAGCTTGTATGCGGACTTTTTTTATCTCTGACCACACCTGATTGATTTTTTTTTGAAAGAGACATGGGTGTTGGCAGTGTTGAACCAATTAAAGCAATCTCTTCAGAAAAACTCCCATGCATTGTTATCACTTCACCCATAAGAATGTCTTGCAGATGTAGGCCTTTACACTTGAACTTTGGGTTATGTTCCGTGGCTTGTAGAGCTCCAGCTTTGCGTGTCCCCATGCTGGCTTAATGTCGAGTCTGGGGCAACTTTGTTCCTGCAGAATGGCAAACAGATAAGATTGATAAGGAAATGCTTGGAATACGAATCAGCAAAATAGTCCTACTGTTTTCTTCGCCAATGAGCTGTGCTCATTTTATATTGCAACAGTGTTGTTTTTGGGGTCCTAAAACAATAACGTATTCAACTTGCCAGTAATAAGGTGGTGCATGGCACATGCTTCAAAGCCAGTACAAACAAATTTCAGTTTTTTGCGTCTGCATTCTCTACTTGCGTGCCTCCTTATGCCTGGTGTTTAGAGCCACTGTATGAGCTCTAGTCGATGTGCAACCACAGCGCTGCCTGGGGACAAGGCGAAGAGGTGCTCATACATCGCCCCCACCGCAGTTGATTCAACCAAAACTAGGTTCTCACCAGTAATTGCTAATTGCAGCTGTTTGCAGTAGAAACAACCACCAGACAATTACAGTTAAAATCACAGGTGCATATAAGAGGAATCAGCTGCAGTTTCAGGCTTCACCGTGTCAGCTGCCTGCTGCTGCTTGCATTCCGCTGCCTTCTCCCAAGAATGCATGTGGCTCTTCCCCAAATTGGCAAGCTGCTCAAGTGCTGCTGTAGCTAGCGCATTGTGATGCACCTCTCACCCCTCCCAAAAAGATATACCATGTTCCGAGCAAAGTCCATTGCCCATTAATTCCATTGCTTCAGCTTGGGGAATGGTGAGACCCATGCAAGAAGCTGCAGGTGCACATGCCTATTTGCACCCACCTCCAACCTGAGCCATACCCGGTGCATTTGTCCCATTCAGCTGCTTTCTCTACCTCTGCTGCTGCTCTGCCTGAGAAGGCTGCTGGCGCAAGCTCTCATGCACCTGATGGCTGGGCAGCCACAAGGGCACCGCCCGTACCCAAACCCTTTTTTAAATGATAAAGTAGGCCTCTCCAGCCCAGGCCTGCCCACAGGCCTGGGTGAAGCAGGAGGGGGTCTAGCTGCGATGGCAGCAGCGAGCACGTTTCACGACCCACTCAGCAAGTCTCTGAGCCAGGGGTGGGGTCCTGGCAGATACGTAGCACCCCCGGCTACCCGTTGCACTTTTGAGCCTTTCTGCTTTGTGTGACCCACATTGTAGATTGTTCTTTGTCCGCCTGGGGCATGAGAATTTAGGGGGGGGGGCAGCGGGGCAAGAGCTTAACAAGCATACCTTACGAGCTTTAAAAAGTAAGTTATTTTACTTCTAACAGGCTGCGAGAACGTGCTGGAATTCATGAATCACAAGACCCCTATGAGCAGGGTGTTTGAGGATACGTACAGTGTGTCTAAGAAAATTTTAAGCCTTCAACAGGGATTTTTTACAACGGTCAGGATCCTCATCCCTGCGATCTCATCCGCTGTTGCACACAACTCTAGGTCGTCCCCACTGTTAGACCCCCACAACGTGTCCAATTAGCATTTCCATCCCCATGCTTGCCCCACAGCCAGCCCTAACAATGCATTGAATGTACACATATGTTGTACACAGTCAGGCTGTGATAAAAAGTGCGAGGTGGGGGCTCGGTGTGCACGCCATCGGCCATTCAGGCACCATTCTGCACCATTTGGCAGGAAAACGGCACCATCCCGAAATTCGCTCCAGTCCTGCCGCTTCCCAGGACTTAAGCACTTGCAAGACGGTTCAATGTTGCAATCAAATCTGGGGAAGGGGTTGGAAAGTGTGTTCCTAGGGTAAGGATGTCACGACCAGATGTGGGTGCCGACACTGGAAATGCGATGTGATATCTCCGCAACCCCTGCATACTTTAAAGCCTGACCAAGCCTGAGGGTTGCAGGATACCATAGATAAACAAAATGGATTGAGATGGATTCAATCGAGGGCGTGTCTGAGATGCGGTGGGAAAAAATGTTTCCTGACATCTGCCTATCAGAGCGCACAGCTCAGCGGCAGAGCTTCCCAAATTCACACAGGAAATACGGCCCAACTTAACACATGTTAAGTCATTTCAAAGTCAGTGTTTGGGGTTGTGTTTGAAAAATGGTGTGCTCTGTTCCATTCACATTCATTTTCCACGCATTCCTTCCACCCACTGCATCAACTTTGATATCAGGGGCACCATTAAAGTATGAACGATCAAGCTCTCCAATGGAGTACTCAGGTTGGGAAACGTTGCAATGGCTGAAAGGTTGAAGACCCTTTCGGGGCCACTTTTGGCAAGGAATAGGGTGACACAAGGGTGAGGACAACCCACAGGAAGGCCTTCTCCCGGTCAATCTTACCCAGTCCACCCTCCCATTATTCATGCTCAATCTGCTCAATCTGAATGCATATAATTCTGCGACTAGAAGTACTATTGCAGGTTGGAGATCTGTTGGTGGAAATTAATGGATTGCAACAGATTGGGAGCCTGCTGAAATTGCATAGAGATATCAATGCATGCGTTCTCATGAACTTGGGAAATCAACTTTCCTTAGGACGCAGTCACACACAAACTTTTTCACTATTTTTTTCACTCCACCTGCACCTGCTCCCCCCATGACCACCATTTTCTTCCAGCATTACTGTTGGAAACCACACACTAATGTTTCCCAGCTTCCCAAGACCAGAAATAGGATCTGAAGAGCTCTTGGGACAGGCCCTCACGCCGCAAATAGGCAGCAACACGACAGACTGCACTATTCATAAGGAGCCTGCAATGCTGCAGACACTCTCATTTAAGCACAAGCACCCGGCTTATGATTTACAAGGTCTTGTATGTCAATCAATTGATTCGAGCCATGAAGTGAGGGTTTCAGGACAGGATGATGAAAAGTCTAGGGAGCGTGGTTGGCGCACACTTGAAAACATATTTTCCCCCTGTGCAAGTGGCCATGGTGCATCAGTTCTTGCCTTCATTTGAGAGTATGTCCTCACATATACAAAAAAAGTTTTTTTTGCTCACAAGTGCTCCTCAAATTGACAGTCTAAAGGCCCAGGAAATGTCAGCGATGACTAACCATCTCATTTCCTATTTGCCTGCCATTCTTCACCACATTTGGCACCCCACAGGTGTAAGCCAGGCAAACGCAAACATGAGGCATTATCTCGGCACATTGTCAGCCTGGAGAGTCATCACCAGCTAGTGCTGCATCTGCATCAATTACATGTGTAAACCATGTATGGAAACCTGGTCTCCTCAGACATTCTCGCGAGGTTAATGTTCTTTCCAACGTACAAAACCCCAAACAAGGGGTTTCTAGGGGTCTTGCACGATTGGGACCCTCGCTGGGGGCCTCCTGAGACCCCCCCCCCTTTTTGCCCTAAGTGAACAATAAAGTGAAAAGTGCACTTTGGAGATTTGAATTAAAATATGAAAAATGTTTTGGGGTTGGCAAGAAAGTGAAAAAAGTGAAATTTAACAAATGTGTGTGAGCCGCGGCCTAAAACCTTGGGAATTTATGGGGCGGAAAGAAGGATGATTGTGGCCAAAATGGGTGCAAGGCCCATAAAATTTGCAAATACCACTTGGAAAGTTGCAGAGGATTTGAATGGATTTGTTACACCGCAAAAAAACGTACATTTTACCAGGTATGCTAGAGGGAGCAGGCAGTATTGATGCACGAAAAGGAAGTGACAGGAGCCACAACAATTAATTTGCCAGGCTTTGTAAAGGTCGTCCCCACCACTGGACCCCCCCAAACATGGCCAAATAGCATTTCCGCCCACTTGCTGGCCCCATTTCCAGACTCAACCATGCACAACATGTACATATGTCATAAAAATTCAGGCTGTGTGAGAAAATGCGAGGTAGGGGCGCGGCATGTGCGTCTTTGGCCATTCTGGCACCATATTGCCATACTGCACCCTTTTGGCAGGCAAATGGTGCATCCCTTAACTTGCTCCAATCCTGCCGCTTTCCAGGACTTTAGCTGCTCTTGCATGATAATTTGATGCGGCAAAGTTGGATTAGGGGGAGGCGGTCGGGAAGGTGTGTTCCGCGGGTGACCCTGTCGCAACCGGATAAGGGTCCAAACACAGGAAATGCGATAACTCCGCAACACATGCACGCTTTCAAGCCAGACCAAGTCTGAGGGTTGCGGGCAACCAAATCAAATCTAGAAAACTTAAATTGGAGCCGATCGAGGGTGTGGGAGGGAAGCGGCGGGCCAAAACGTTGCGTAACATTTGCCTCTTTTTGTGCACAGCTCAACAGCAGAGCTTCCCACGCCCAAATCCACGCAAGATATGCAGGCCAATTTTACACATCTGTAGGCATCTCAAGCTCGGAGCTTGGGGCTGGGAGTGGGAAGCAGTATGCACTCTTCCAACATAACATACCATTTTTCTGAAATTGCCTTCCACTTACCGCACCAATTTCGACCCCAAGACCCACATGAGAATTGGAAAAAAAATAAGCTATCCAATGATGTGCTCAGGTCAGGAAACGGTTCGGTGGATGCAAAGTTATGCCTTGAGAGGCCTATTTGGCCACGTTTGCCTAAGAAAGGGGTGACCCAGTGGTGGGGACGACCTAAACTTGTGTTTGCTGTCTCAGTTTAGCGCCTCTTTTCATTTGTGTTCTTCTGTAAGGTGTTTCTTGTCCATGTTCAATTATCGTTTAATCAAGTTCGGGGCTGGGTCGTGCGCCCATTTGCTTGTAAAAGAGGGTGCATGATACAAGCAATGCGCTTATCCAATGTCAATACATCTGCACCTGAGGGTCACGTGCCTCCCCAGCTACCTAAAATCCCTTTGCACTTAGGCCGCGGTCACACACAGAAATTTTCACAATTTTTTAACCTTTTTTTCACTCGGAAGTGATAAAATTTGCGGTCACACACAATTTTTTCACTCCTGAGCTAAACAGCTTTTGAAGTGAAAAACTTTTTGGCAGTCGCACATGAAATTTATTTACTTAATTTTTTTCACTTCACCTGCACTGCTCCCCTCATGACCACTGTTCTCTTCCAGCATTATTGTTGGTAACCACACACTAATGTTTCCTAGCCTCCCAAGACCAGCAATAGGATCCAAAGAGCTCTTTGCGACAGGTCCTAAAGCCGCAATTAGGCAGCAACACGACACAGACTGCACTATTCATAAGGAGCCTGCAATGCTGCAGATGCCCTCGTTTAAGCACTTTGTTTATGGCTTGCAAGGTCTTGCATGAAAGTCAATCGACCCTGAGCCATCAGGGGAGAGTGTCAGGACAGGATGATGAAAAGTTTATAGAGCGTGGTTGGCGTTTGTAAATATGTCCTCACGCACGTGAAGAAAGCCTTTTTTGTGCTCAATTGCTCCTCAAATTGATAGACTGAAGGCCCAGGAATTGTCAGCAATAACTAGCCATCTCATTTCCTATTTGCCTGACATTTTCCACCACATTTGGCACCCCACAAGTGTAAGCCTGGCAAATACTAACATGAGTCATCATCTAGGTGCATTGTCGGCCTGGAGAATCATCGCCAGCTAGTGCTGCAGCTGCATTAATCACGTGTGAAATCATGTATGGAAACCTTGTCTCCTCAGACATTCTCCCAAGGTACATGTTCTTTCCAACATACAAAACTCTAAACAAGGGGTTTCAAGGGGTCTTGCACGATTGGGACCCTCGCTGGGGGCCTCCTGAGACCACCCCCCATTTTCACCCAAAGTGAAAAAGTGCACACTCGGGGTTTGAATTAAAAAGTGAAATTTTTTTGGGGGTTGAAATTTTTATTTGTGTGACCGCGTTTTTTTTCACTTTTTTTGAGTGAAAAAAGTGAAAAAATGTGTGTGACCGCGGCCTTACATTCATGCATTATCAAATTGCCAAGGCTGTTTAATATTGGCAGCAGTCACAATGGCAAACTCAATAGACCCTGAGCAGCAGGGTTGAATTGGAGGTTGAATTGCTCCAGAATGACTGTTGCCTTACTATTCTGACCTTCATAAGAATGCTGCTATCTGGCCATGCTCCTGTTGCTCAAATCTTTTAAATATCTGCCATGCATCTGCTTGTGAGAGCAACACAATTTGTGCAGGAAATCATGCGTTGAGCAGGGGGACATGCAGGTTGTACTGCAGAAAGCCTACAGGTCTGCACATTTAATGCCCCTGGTCGGGGCATGGTATCATACATTGCGTGGTGTGTGCCCATCTAAATTCAAATATTAACCAAGCAGGGTAAATCTACAAGGGCAAAAGAGCCATCCAAGCCCAGACTTGCTCAGTCATCACATTCGGCCCACGTGCAACTGTGAAGACTCATGAAGCTGCCGAGTTTCTCTTCATGCTTTTACAATTGCAATTCAATGCACAAGATGTCCCTGATTAGATCAGAGCAAGGAATATAAGAAGTTCAACGCCAGAAAACACAAGCAAGAGCAAGGAAAGCACTCACGTAGGCACTCACCCAGACTTGCTCCTGAATACGTCGGTCTCCATGGCAGCCAGCTGAGCAGACTGACTTGACTGAGTGGATGGGCTGGAGGTCACAGCCTTGTCAGCCATTTGCTCTTGAAGCAGCTCAATGACCTGTTGCTGCAACTTGATGGCTTGCTGCTGATGTTCCAAGGCCTGCCTGTACTTTTCCTCCCAGTCAGCTGCTTTAGCTGCTCTCCGCATCACCTTGTCCTGCTTAAGCGTGCTCTGTCCGCTCGACCATGCCGCATGTTTTCCCCGAGGCTCCTCTGAAGACAAGCTGCTCTTCTGCAGATGGGCACTTCCCTGTTTAGAATTGTCTTTGAGGAATGGGGCTCCATTGCTGCTCTGTGCACCTTTGCTAAGCTCTAGGTCGACGATCTCCTCAACCATGTCCTGAGGTTCTGGAGGGTCCAGCTCCACAAGCTTGCTCTTGAATGCATCAACGAGCTCCTGAGGAAAACAAAAGAAAAAAAGTTTCAAACTCTTTTCAGCATTCCTTATTCCATTTATCATGCCAGCCATATGAGATACTCACTTGATTCTTTAGTATCTAGCCATATCCACAGGGTTTGCTTGCTTGTTACAGAAGATAACCAATTGACTTGCATCTGCTTGAATGCTGCGTTTAAAAGGTATTCTTGCCATGACTGTAATCCAATAGGCGTAAAAATGCACTGTATTGCTACTAGAAGTCTCGCAAGGAATTCACTAACAACATGACAATCTTGCAACCTGCCAGTGGCATTCTGACGACTGTTTCTGGGAGCTAAGAAGATTTAAGAAATAAGCACCTGCCCTAACCGGTCCCCAACCACTCCTCACGCTCCAAAGAGGTTAAGGGCATGCTTTGATATGGGTTACAACACGTGGATGCACACTGAGGGAGATGGCAGCCCCAGTGAGCGAATGGGATGGCCATCGGCGCAAAGCTAGTGAAAGGAGAGTTCTACCAAAAAGGTATTGGGAAAACTTCAAAAGGCTTTAGAGGCTGGTTACAGCAGACCATAATTCCCATGTGTTGTGAGTGCAGAACTGCCTGTGCAGCTGTCCAACAATGCATACATGCGCACAGTAAATTTTCACACATTGCAGAAGCACAGGAGAAGCAGCAAACTGATTACTCAAGCAAAGTAGCATTGGCTAGGGTTATGGGCTTGGACGTGGGCAAAGGGTACATACTTGCAGCAGCTACGCAAAAGCACTCAAATTCACAAATAATATTCAGATCTGATAACTCACAACCCTGTAATACTTGCAAATCAATAAATGTAATTGCTTTGGTTCCTCTCAAGAAGGAGCAGTACAGCATTGCTCTTCTGCTGATGATTGCAAGTCCTGGTAATCAGCCTCTAGCAGACACACCAACAACATGAAGTTCAGGCATACCTACCAACCCACCCACTTCAGGCACAACCACGAAGACCATCTACTGCTCTTTTGCAGCATGCCATGAGCTTGCTGCTCAATCCTCCCTTAAAATCAAAATTTACTCCCCAAGAACAACAAGAGCAGCAACAACAATAAAAGCAAAAAAAGCTATTTTTGTAGCCCTGGGTTAATTAAAAGCAGAAAAATTACAAATTACCACCATGACAAATAACAGTGCATCACAAATGTCCGTGCAGCTCCCATGCGATTTTGGTGCAACTTACACACCTGAACAGTTACACTTGCCAATTACAGCAAATGATCAAATGGTCGTCGCTCACGAATTGACATCTACTCCTAGGGCTTCACCTCTCTCTTATGCCACAAGGTCTAGCACCTGGGGGATTTCTAGAATTGATATACAAGCCTGTCATACCTTGCAGTCTGGGTTCAGCAAGTACTCCTCAAAATCTGAGGGCAGGGGAAAGACCATTGATATTCTGGTCTGCTTCACAGGTGTGCAGAGTGTGGCGCGGCCCAGTGTGACTTGGATTCCATAGATGCCTGATTCCCACCCAGGAAAACATACGTCCTTCATGCCTGTGAACAAAGGGTTCGAAATGGTTTCGAGTTGTACAAGTCATACTTGGCAGATCATGCCCACAAAAAGTCCCCTCAAACCAGTTTATTAAGCTTTCCAGTGCCGCTCCTCATGTTCTGAGCACCCAGGGGCTGTCCCTGAAGCGTGGGTCCCAGCCTTCTGCTGCTTGCTTGCCTAATGTTATCACTGGGTCCCCATATTGGCTGTTCTTGCATGAACAAGCAAACCTTAGCTGTTTCAGGTTTATTTGAAATGGCCACTTTGGAGGGCCTTACAGGCTCAGCTGTCCTCGATGGGTGCCTACAGACAGATGCTCGCGTTCCATCACATCTGCTGACCTAAACAGAACTATTCTGGTAGTTGGAAAGAGGCTGCTGCATATGAGGTGGTTCAACAGCGTCCAGGTTATGCTTCTTTACACAAAAATTGGCCAATCGGTGGCCTGTGCAGATTTAGGCGGGGGTTTTCCCATCTCCCCCTGCAGACTCTCCGAGGCCCCTCGCTTACCTTGCCCCAAAGGGGCACCTGAGTTACCGGGGTGAGTACACCCCCCTTTTTAAGACAGGCAGGAGCGAGGTTACGCTCTGTCTACCATTTCCCCCCTGCCTGCACCCTGCACACTGGACCACTTGCAGCCCCCCTCCCTGCATGCTTGGCATTGCCAGATGCAGCAAAAAATTGGCTTTCTGGTGCATTTTTTAGGCAAAGGATGGTTGCAGTGATAGGTTTGGATGACAAAGTGCGCGCTTTAATGGGACAGCCAGGCTTGGCAGGGGGTAAGCTACTCGAGGGGACAAGGATAAATTGTGCATCTAAAACACAGCAAAGCCACAGAAACACATCACCTTTGCATCACTGTTTAAACAAAATACCATTATAATAATCATTTTGTGGTGGAATAACAATGAATGAAGCTTATTACACTTACCGCAGGAGATGCAGCATGCCAAGGACCTGAGGAACAAATCGTTGATATCAGTTATAGCCTGTCTGGCCTCAAACATTTTCCCTAGCTTTGCCAGCTCATTGCGTTCGAAGGCAGCACCCTTCGAACCTCCATAAACGCCAACAAAAATGACCTGCACACAAAATCACGCAATGAGATTGTTGCCGAGCCTCTATTGTGGTATACTGAAAGTTACAGACTAGATAGGATGCAAACAGGGACGCAGAGTGCTGAAGCCTCTTATGTTATTTCAGGCATGGTGCCCTGATGGCATGATGCTAACTGTGTTTAAGAGTCAAGCCATGAAAAGCTCAAATTGGATGAGCTCATGTCCTGAGGAACGTAAAAATGACACGACAATGAGGTACGTAAAAATGACACGACAATGAGTTAAGTACTTCCGTACCGATGACAGAGGGTGGCCTTTTTCACTCACTTCTTTGCTACAGGTGATATCAGAATTGGGTCATGTGAAATTTATGGCCTTTTACGCATCAAGGTTTCGCTTTGAATAGTCTCAACGCATCCAATGCGCAGCGCTGCTGCAGCTGCTGCTGCCTTGCTCTGAGTATCGATGGGCCCTCATCTTATCCAGAACAGGCTGTTAGACTACATCTGCTGTGCACTCTTGCTACCCCACAAGCTGGATAAATACATAGGAAGTGGCCCCTTATGCAGGCAGCACCAGCTAAAAAGCCATGCTTGCAGTCCCTGCACTTGCTGCTGAAAATTGTCTCAGCTCAATGGTCTTGACATGATCCCATTCCTACCCCTTTTCTCTTGGCATTTTCAATATGCACACATGCATGAATGAAGGGGGGTGGTAACATGTAACTCGGGGGGTAGTTGGGGGCCCACAGCCCCCCCTTCCATCAAACTCTCACCCAAAAATGACCCCTAAATGCGGACGAATCGATGTGGATACAAGCATTGTTCGTCTTGTACGCTCAAAGGTCTGGGCAAATGGACGCTTGACCCAACCCTGACAGATAACTTGGATTCATGGATATCAGAAGCTCCCTTCCAGCCCCAATACGTAAACAATGGGGCGTTTGTCAAGTCTCGTGGGAGACTTGGAAATTGCCAGGCATTCAGATGTAAGCTATCTTCGTGCGTACATGCATGGCTTGCTGTGCCCAAAATTTTTAGACATTACCTTTCTCATTATAAGCACTTGCACTTGTTGTTAGCCGAGGTCCCTGGTCTAAGCTTGCGAACCTCTGCCCCTATCTAGCACCGCCCCTTTACAGCTCTAAAACCCTGCCTTAGCCTGAGCTTCTCAGATTCTGTGACTACTCTACCAAATTTGATGCCTTGGCTGGGCATGAGGGATTGTAATATCAAGGCACACTGGGCAGTGAAGGTTCAGCACTTATCAATGGCAATCATCATCAAAATGTCAATCTCACTGCCTGAGAAATAAAAATGAAAGCTGGAGTCTTGCTGGTCAAAAGTGTGCAGTGCTGAGCAGCATATGAAAGCCGAGGTCAACCATTCTTTGGGACCTAACCTCCAGATCCCCGACCCCGGATTCGCTTGTCAGCTTGTAAATTCACCTTGGAAAGGTGACGGGCATAATCCAACTTGGCATTCATAATCTCACGCTTGATGTTGGCAATCCTGTGGTGCAGAAGCACAGAACATTATTGTAACTACCTTGTTGAGATTGCCATTGGATGTGAAGGTCAGGCACAAAGAATCCAGCCAGAGCCCTTAAAATCACAGCTCCAGCACTACAGCCGAAAATTGGACTAACCAGTATGCCTTCCATAAATCAATATCAGGGTACTCTTGATCAGCCAGAGCAACGTAGTAGTCACGGAGCTCTGGGTCCATTGGATCCTGCATGCACACAAGTACTTGGCTTTAAGAAATGAACAAGCAAATGAAATAGAAACCTTTTGAAACTCACCAATTTGTTTGGCTTGATGAGCTCATTTCCATACTCAGAAGCCTTGCCTTTCTGCGGGAACGCAACAGAAGCATTTTCATGGAATTCAACGAAAGTGTACTCTGGAACCAGCTTATCAAGCCAATGGTGAGAAGGCTACCTGTAACAATACACTATCTGCCTTACACCCAAAAGTAACGTGGAACACAATCCGAATTGCAAGTTGCTTTAAAACTTACCTGGATTGGGCAAAAACGAATGCGTCCCTCTGACCTTTCTGCATAACTCTTGAAGATGCTGTGCACATTACCAGGCCCATCGCTCTCCCTTCCATGCCAGGGATGAAAGTCACCAGGTGCTGAGACCAAGATGATGAGCTCATCACTTTTTCCAATCTGACCCTCAACCCACTTTAAGCTGTAATCAGGGGAGGGCTTTGAGAAAAATGGACCACAACAGCATGAGACCTGAAAATAAAAAATTGCAACAAACCTTACACAATGCTTTTAAAAAACTTGTGATAATAGTTGGTCGTCCTCATAATTGGATCCCCCCAAATGTGGCTATTTTGCTTCGCTGCCCACACACTCGGCCCATTTCCAGCTCCAGCCATGCATAACAAGCACATATGTCGTAAATAGTCAGGCTGTGTAAAAATTTGATGTAGATGCGTGGCGTGCATGCCATTGCCAGTTCTGACACCATTTTGCACCATTTTGGCATTAAAAATGATACTTTCCCAAACACTAATTCTGCCTCCAAGGGCATCATTTAAAAACCAGGAAAATTAAGCTATCTAATGGTATAATAGGTCAGGAAACGGAGCAGTGCTGAAGTCACACTTTACATAAAGAGGTGTGGTGGATTGCAAACTGATTATCTGCACTGTGAGCTCGCCCCAGCACTTGTTCTAGACATAGACATGCTTTGGCCTTCGCTGACTTGGCTGCTTTGTTGCTCAACCCTATCTTCAATATAAATTGTGAAGTAGACGGCTGTAAGAAAGAATGGAAAAGGAGCCTTTACGTGTGTATGTGTGAAATAGCCAACTTAACACAACTTTATGAAGGGGCCAAGCTTTACTTCTCCCAGGTAGCAGCAGCATAGGTGCTTCCCAAATGCCCCCCAATGACACTGCATGCATCGAACATTCCAAGAGCAATTTGAATCTTCTTGCTGTTCATTGGCAAGACATCATCTCATAAAACTTCTGTTGATAAAATGCATTCCACTTAAAATTTAAGGGCATGTGCATGGTGAGGAGCTGCTCAAAGACAAAAGCAGCGGCAGCAGCAGCAGAAGCAGCAGCGGGATGGAAAAATGCAGAAAGGGGCAACAAGGCAAAATTATGGTATCGATCTGTTTTGATGCAAAATTTAAAATAGCATGCACTTGATGAATTACTGGCTGAAACAGTTGACTCTTGTGGCTGATGGATGCATGAGTTTTGGCATACACAGCTTACATCTTAAGCCAGAACAATTCAATCATGGACCATTTTGCCTCCCAAGCACCACATGTTCGCTGTCATAATTGTACTACTTACTTGATTTTAAGAGCTCTTTATCTTAGGACCCAAAATGATCAATGTTTATTTATTTGCAACATAACAGATTTGGAAGGCTTTAGATATAAAGCCATTTTATCATAAATTTCAGATTTTTGCGTTTGCATTCATTCGCTTGTTTCTAACACTTAGGATCTCACTCCCCCTCCTCCATTTCTTCATCAGAGGACTCGGAGGAGAGTCAACCTCCTCAAACTCCTATCAAGCCCTCCTCCTTCCCCTCCAACTACCCTTACCTTTGCACCTCCCCCTCTTAATCTCTGTGAATTCTGCTCGTGCATCAGCAGCACTTCCCTGGAGCTAAAGCCTCTTTCCGCTTCTTCAAACACTGCTATGCAATGCCGAGTGCAACTCCTATTCCCATTTCCTCCATTCCAATTTTGGGAATGGTTAGGCCCCTTACTTCACATGAAGATGCCCTCTGCCTCCAACCTCAAAACTGAGCCAATACTGTTGCTTGCACCATTCACCAGCTTTCTCTGTCTTTGATGCTGCTGGGCCTGAGAATTGCAGGCACAAGCTTACTCGATGGCTGGGCAGCTGCAAGGGCAGCAGTTTGCTTCACAGGCTTTTTTCTTGGGATACTGAAGCTGTCCTCTTCAGCTAAGGCTGCCCAAGGGCTAATGTGGTCTCCTTTTGAAAATGATTGCTTTTTCTAATCCAGCTTTTATGTTGCTTTTAATATAAATCTTAAAAAATGCTTTTAATGTCCTGAATGGGATTTGGTTCTCCTTGACATGGTTCCGTTCTCTTCGAATGCTTCCCTGCCCCCAGCCATAAAATTGTAAGCAATAGTTCAAACCATGGTCTCAATCCAGCCCGTGGCGCAAGCCAGGGGCCCTCTTAAAAATTGGGCACCATTGCCCTGGGCCAATGGACCTATACCCGGGTGAGAGCTCTTTATTCTGTACATAGTTGTGCAAGAGTTAACCCAAATGCGACCCAAACTCTGGGAGGGCGCTTGAGTGTGAATGCTCGCCCATCTTTGCACTGTTTCAGCGGTTGTTCAGCTGGCCACCGCAGTAGCGGCTCCAACAGCAACAGCAGCAGCAGCTGCAGTGCTCCAAGACCTTGTCTGGAATGGCCTCATCCCCAAAAAGAAACTCAGTTTAAAAAGTGGCATTTGCCAATTACAGGCCTCGCACCCATTTTTGACCAATTTATCCCCTTTTCTGCCTCATCGACCTCTGGTAAGTTGAGTTATTACTTAAGTTCCTTGTTTTAGAATTAAAGTTACGTTTCACCGTCATTTCCGTGGCAATCTTGGCTGCCTCCCAACCTTTACGATACATCATGATGCATCCAATGTGCCCCAATGCCATTCTCCTTCTTGCTGCAACTTTTCATGCAGTCAGATTGAGAAGACTGTGCATAAACAGAGGGAGGGGGACCTTAACTGGGTGAAATTGCTAGGGAGAGGGCCCTCCTGGGCCAATCCCCAAAATTGAACGAAAAAGCGACCAAATACCTCGCGAATTTCACTTTTTTTAACGAATAATTTGCGCTTCTAAGGATGAAATGACCGAATGACCCAACCCTAGAGGTTATAAAAGAACGGGATTTAAAAAAGAGACTATATCATTTGGTCCCACTTGGTTATAAACGTGCTCATAATGTGCATTTTTGTACATCTACAAGAACAGACTTGCCCCGAAAATCATGGGTGATCCGGTGTAGAGGTATGAGGGTCACAGGTTGTGTTTGCGCTGCGGCTGATATGGCAGATATGCCGTAATTTGCATGATATAAACTGAAATGCTTTGAAATGCATTAATAAGGGCTGCACCCCAGTGCTGAGCTTGGTGCCTGCCAATGATATGGCCCCAGGAGCATTTGATAGCATACCCATTTTGGGCTTCAGTTGCACCTCCCTGACAAAATTGTTTTGATTTGAGGCAACTTAATCTAGCGTTATGTCTTAGATCTGCACATTATGCCCACCATAAATGTGTTGACAAAGCTGGCCATCAGGCACGTATGATGCACACTTTTTTTTATAAAGCAGAGCATAGCTTCATTTGGCCTTCATAGCTGCCATAAGCCCAAATAAAAGCAGAGTATTTGTTGATGCATCACCTTTTTCCAGCCTACCCATTATAAAGAATGTACCAAATGGGTGCCATAAAGCTGACATACTATCCGCTTAACCAGGATTTTACTCCCCAGGATTGTTTGGTCACATTAGGATGTGGTTTTTTAAAGAGCAATACCCTTCACCAACCCAATCATGCTTTGAAAACAGGTCTGTCACTCTTTAAGGCTAAAGCAGCATCCTAAGCCATTGATAAGCCACTCACGTTGTAAGCTTCACCGGACAAAACCTTCTCCTGGTAGTACGCGTAGTCTTGCCAGCAACAGCAAAATGCATTGCAGAAAAGAGGGCAAATCCATTTAAGGCCTGCATTTCATCATGAGCAATGGTTTCCAGAAAATTGCAAACATGCATGTTTGGGCAATTCTGCACTTGTAAGTGAAGTCATCGAGCATGTCGACTGAGTAACACCTACCAAGGTAACTTAGTCGCAACGTCAGGTTGTATGGCAATGCCTTAAAATAAGTTTAAATAGCCCTAGAGGCCGCCGTCACATGTATTTTTGCACACTTATCACTTTTCACACAAACCTTAAAAAGGAAGAAAGTCGCGGTCACACGCGAGGAATTCTCAACCCATTCACTTTTCACTTTTAAATTCAAAGCCCCAATGTGCACTTTTCACTTTGTTTTCACTTTGGGCGAAAATTGGGGGTGGTCTCTGGAGGCCCTCAGGAAGGGTCCCATTCGTGCAAGACCCCCTGAAACCCCTTGTTTAGGCTTTTGCATGTCAGAAAGAGCATTTACCTTGAATGGATGTCTGAGGAGGCAAGGTTTCCATACACGGGTTAATGAATGCAGTTGCAGCAATAGCTGGTGATGACTCTCCAGGTCAACAGTGCACTGAGATGATGTCCTATGTATGTGTTTGCCAGGCTTACACTTGTCAGGTGCCAAATATGGTGAAGAATGTAAGGTAGATAGAACGAGAGAGGGATAGCCATCACCTTGGAAGTTGAGGGGGGTCTGTGACATGTCCTCTTTGCCTACTCTTTGAAAACGTCCAGTTCCCCGGAAGCCAGTGCCAGATATTTTCGTTTTGACCCGAAATAAGCTTAGCCAGGGGCACAGCAGATGATTTGCTGCGGGTATCACCTCAAGAGATAACAAGTACTTGTAGCCTTGCCTGCAAAGTGATTCCCATAATAGGGGGATTCCTTGGTCATCCGGACATCTTTGTAGCATTGAGCTTGCAATATGTACGAGTGAGGTGCATGGCTGCTGCAGCTCAGAGCATGGCGTGCAACAGGAATGGGTCATACACGACTCGGGGACTTTCTGTTTGCATATATTACAGTAAATTCGCAAATCTTTGTGTATATACGCCGTGTTTGACTAGCAAATATGGAAGATGGGTCGGGGGGGCCCCCGACAACCCCAAAACAGCTCCCCAGGGCCATGGACAACATACCAATGCCTTATTATTGAGACATGCAATGGAAACATCTTATCTTGAGGCAGGCTGATGGTGCACAGATGTGCAAGCATTGCAATTGCTGTACAAGCGCGTGCTTGCATGGGCTGGCGCGAGCACGGTGCGCCCCTTCATCCCTGCACCAGGAGCACAACCTGCATTTAACCCCTGCCTCTGTTTACCCAGATGCACAGCTGTCCAAAACCTGAAGCAGCTCTAGCCAGCACAGCCTGCTCTGGGCCATGATCCTAAAGAAGAGGAAAGGGCTCTCAGGCCGAGTGCACTCAGCCCTGCTTGCCATTTGTGTCGCCATCAGTAGCACAATACGACCATCAGCAGCACCAGGCAGTGGTCGCTGTTGCTTAGTGCACGCCAGGAGCAAGCAGGGCTGAGAGCGAGCAGAAAGAATGGGTCCAGGAAGAGGCTGGATGGGCCTGCCGGGGACCTCGCAACTACGTATTGCACCACGGATTTAAAATGGCCATTTTACCAGATGCTCTTATTTGTCACTGTTTAGTGTACGCGTATGTACGTAAATTCACGTACGACTCATTACTCTATCCTTAAAACTTGATCTAACCATTCTTATATGCAAAAGCCTGTATAACAGTCTTTCATTCAGACTTATCAGTAGGACATAAGCTGTGTCGGATGGGTGAAATCCATGCTAGCATACCACCTCACAGATCCTCCAATCCCTCTGCCATGCACACCTCATCCATTTTTCCTTCCTTTACGCAACACCTTCTGCAGTGATCCCTCCCAAAAATCAACTAAGCTGCCCTGGCTCGGCAGGCAAAAGCTATGCAACTAAACTACAAAAAAAAATCCAATTTGCCTCGCCATCCATCTACCTCAGATGGATACAGAGGGATCATCACCATTGCTCAACCATGCATAAAAAATGTGAGACCATTCATCACCATCTTCATCATCAAAGTTGAAGACCATTTTCTTTTCCCCAACATCAATGCCGTTGCAAGAAGTTCCAATTGAATATCGATCACATGATTTAACGACCTGCGCAATTTCATATTTCTTTTGTCACTCCTTAAATCCAGGGGGGCATGAGAGTGGGCTTGGCGAGATCTTTAGAGCAGCCAATTCCTTGCCCACATGCAAGCATCTTACCCAGGGCAATAATCATAATTTGCATCGTCTTAGACGACCAATTCTTCACATTGCGGCGCAGGCCCTTTTAGTTCCTTCTTGGCTGGACACTCAAGTGGTTCTCAGCGTGCATCATGCTGCATGATCATTGATGCATGCATGCTGCTACCCTTACAGGTTGCCCCTTGGCAGTCCAGGGCAGCCTGAATCAGCATGTCATAAAGCTTCTGGGATGTACAAACTGTTCGGTTGTCCACGACAAATGCATTTGCTGCTTCCACATGGCTCATTGAGGGTGCATTTCAGTGGATACTTGTCTGTGGCCAGGGCTTTCCCCGAATGGACGGCCTGGATCAAGGAGACCAGGCGAACAACTGTCTCTGCCTTCTTTCTCGCCCACACTCACACTGACCAAGGGCGGGAGCGAGAGCAAGAGTGGGAGCAGGGAAAGCAATAGCAAACCCCATCGGCCAGGCGCTGGATGGGATAAAGATTGTCAAGCCAGACCACGCAGCAGCATTGCCTGCCCACCCTACAAGAAAAATTACAGAGGGCCCAAGCTGCCCATGGAGGAGGCAGGTTGGGCAGAGGCACCTCCCATCACCTTCTCCTCCTTGCTGTTGACTTTAATTTGCAGCCTGGAAGTCAATTTTAATCCTTTCGGACGCCAGGAAGGGCAACAAATGAAATTGTCGGTAAACCCGGACCAGCTTTGGCCCGCGCCGGTGGCCAGGGGCAATACCTCAGGGGCCCGGCCGGGATGAACTCCCCTGGTCATCACTGACATTTCCTAGGCCCTAGACTGTCAATTTGAGGAGCACTTGCGCGCAAAAATGGCCTTCTTTGCATGTGTGGGAACAAAGGGCTTAGGGTTTTCATTGGTTCCACTCATCTGCACAGGGCTGCAGCCTCAAAGTATGGCATACAGCTTGCCGTACAATGCGCTAAATGGTGGAGCTGCTCAAGGATGTCGATATGCAGCGAGTAGGGTAAAGGCGCACATGCATGAGCATGAGCAACAACTCAACAACGCTCGTAGAAGACGCAACATGTTCACACTACCCAGCAACTCATCTATGCACCCACACATGCGCAGGTTCGCATGCAGATCCACTCCCGTCTAACTGTCTGGCAAGTTGTCACTTAAAAGTCATCCTCAATTTCTTTGGCAAGGCTTTCCTTAGTGTTCCTCTGTTGCTGGGCATAACACCTTAGTTATTCATTTCTGCACAAACGCAATATTTCGCAGCTCTCATTGTACACCTGTGTACTGCTACTACCCATGCCCACGCCCTTAGCTAGCTCCTGCTTGCTAGAACAGGGAGTTGCCCTGCGCTGTGGCTTGCATGGTTTAGCTGTCTCTTTGTCATGCTTCATCATTGGGAAAAGCAGACAAAGTCAGGCCCTAGGGCAGGCTGGGAAGCATGACTTCAGGCTTGCACTTGGCACTTGGTATGGCCTGGGGCACCTTGGCCTGGCTCTATCCTGCCTCTTTCTGTGAGGTTTTTCTGTCTATACCTCCCCATTCTGAAAGACTTAAAATGCACGAGGATGTGCAGTTTTCAAGCAAAAACCTTTGTCAGGGGCATTTAATTCAAAGGGAAGTTGTTTGGTGAAGTTCCCATGGCAGTCCTCGAACTTGAAGTTTCCCCCAAATTGGGGGCAATTATGCACCACGATAGTCTATTCATAATTCAGATTTTTTTGGTATTCCAAAATTGTTTTGCCTTTTTCTCAAAATGTATTGCCCAAATTACCAAATTGTTTGCCTGAATTATGTAAATTTCGCGTGTGACCGCGGCCTGAACCAGAATTGAAACAGGCCGGAAACTTCCAGGGGAACTTGGGAAACTTCTGGCTGATGGGATGGGGACAAGGGGCCAAAGGAAAGGGAGAGGCAACATATTTACACAATTTCATTTAATCCCCGTTTCCTCTTCAATGGTATCAATGTAAGAATTAGGATAGCTCAGCCCGAGATGGGAGAAATCGTCCTGGCTAGGTGAAAAGCAAGACTAAATCCTTCCTCAGCATTGCAATCTTAAGGCAAGCTCCAGGCAGCATGGGTAATGATGTGGGGGGTTTGACTAGCCTAAAGACCTAAAGAAAGAGCCTGGATGGATGATATGTAGATATCCTGTTGCTGGTGCAGTTTTAAGACATGCAGAGCACCAGCCATGCCGCGGCCGCAACTGGATACTAAGGTGCATATGTACCCATGTATGCTTGCGCTGCAATGCTTGCTCATTGCAAGGTTTTGCTCCCCTCTCTCAAAGGCTAATACAATCTACAATTTTGGTTTCGAAGTGGTTGCTGCTGTACATACGTGCTCTGCATGTGCATTGATGGATGGATTGATGGATGCAGGAGGTAGTCCTTGCCAATCTGCCAAGAATGAGGTCAACCGTGTACTTTCTAAAATTGTTTTGCTCTACACCTGTTTTGCAGTTGAAGCCATAAATGAGTGAAAGACCCAAAGTCAAGAGTAAGAAATGAACAATGCCAGTCATCCAGGCCAATCCGGTCCAGATCGGTCATCCAGTCAGGACAACTTAGACCTCGAATGCATACCTGTGACAACGTCCCTGTGGAACAGGGTGGTCTCGTCTCGGGTGATAGAGTTGAGGGCCATGCGAACCTCCATATCCTCCATCCCTAAGCCTCTGGAGGGCAAAAGAGAAAACAACCTGACAGTAAGAGGAGAAAGTGCTTGATGCATTAGGGCAAACAGCAAGACTTGATAGCAGCTCACCTGTGGATTCCATACTTCTTGCAAAGCTCTGGTCGCATTTCACGATGCTTAGCCTTCAAATTCTTCACAGTGTCTCCAAAGAAGTCTGCAGAAGAGCGCTAGCGCCAGAGAGTTGAGCACTAACATGGCATGGCAACTGTTCTGGTCAAAAGCTGGCTAACATGTCATGGCGTCCACACACCAGCGGTGAAAGCTTCTTTTGTAAGCAGACCAGGGATAAGGGTCGCCTCATCAAGTCTGAGAACGAGGACATTTTTGGGATTGAGCCGTGGATGTTTGGAATCAGCAATGGAAACGAGTTTGCCTGCGTCTCAACTGCTCACTTGTCTTTCCATTCCCAAAAACACAGCCTCAGGCACGGGCACAAGAAGCAGCAGCAGGAGCTTCCCCCACGCCACGTTTTCTTCACACATGGCCCAAGCGTGTCATTACAGAAAATCTTGCCTAGACAGAAATATGCCATTTTATTGCTGCAAGCATCGATCAAGCAACGATCACACTTGAGTCAGAGCGACTCAGAGTCAACATGACTCTTCTGTTAATGCTCCAATTTCCAAACAAGAACATCTTCAATATTGCTATTGGCTTGTTGTAGGCAACTTCGGGCATGGTCAATATCGAAGTAGTGTGATATCGACTGGGCCAATGCCAGGCATCAACGCGTTGGGTCGCAGGTACTTATTCATGCATGTAAACACTCACTCACATACAATTGCGAACACTACTTGCACACAAATACACCATGCATGCTCAACCAAGCATGCACAACCAAGCATGCACAAGCATGTTGCTGAGTATGCATGGAAGTCTTCGCACAAGTCCTCAAATCAATTCTAAAGACAATTTTACAACGACTTCTCCTATTGCATCAGGTGGCACATTGCTAGTGATGACTTCGTTCTACCTGGCATCTTAGGAGCACTTTTTTTCGCTGCATGGACAGGCTTAATCGCTGCAGCCAAACATAGATTGAGATATGGCCAGTACTGTGCCTCTCAGCCATTCACCAGCTTCATCATATGTTTGCTAGCCTTCACCACAGCCAATTGTGTTGCTCATGGTATCCTTGCTTGGCTCAGCAGCCTTGGTAAGCTATGCTTGGGCTACATTTTTGCAAGGACTTTGTGCACCTCCACCTGATATAACTCTGTCACTCAAGTTTTTTTTGGTTTTTGCAGGAAGTGTGTTGGATGAAACTAAACGGAAATTGGTTCTCCCACTCCTTTATGTCGTTGCCACTCTGTATTCCGGCATGCTAGGCATCCTCATTTGGGGCACAATGCTTGTGGCAAACTACCATCACATTGAACGTGATCTCTGCGCCTCCTCTCCATGGGTGGGCATCATCCATGCCGCAGTTTTTGGCAGTTGGGCAGCGTTTGGGCTTGCATTGCTGGTAGGTCCCACGAATACGTCTCCTGTTTGGAGGCCCTGCTTTTGACCACCAGTATTTCATTGACCGCAGGTTATTCTGAGTTTGTACAATCTATTCCCAATCTACAGCTCACCAACTTCATGGGTGAGGCGCTGCACATGCCTTCTTTGCATGTGCTGCAGTCTAGATAGGAGATCAGCGCACGCACTTGAAACTGCAGTCACAAGTGAAGCGTTGACAGCTCAGCAAAATCTTGGAGAGACATGTCACCAGCTTTTCGGCCATGAAGCCCTTTGCCTTAGTGACTATGTGCTAGGCCTCGTCCTTTTGGGGACTATGCAGCGCATCCACAAGGAAGAGATGAGATTGTTAAGACAAACCCAAAAGCACCAAATTACCCTTGGGCCCTTGAGTGATATGCCACCACATATAGCTGTCAACATTGAAGCTCATCCAGATAAGAAGCAGATCCACACATCCCCGGTGGGGCAGGATGTGCGGCCATCCCAGATGGCCTGTGGCACGCACCTTTATGCAAGCAGTCAGACAGCAAGTACATTTTTCCAACATCAGCAGCAGCGGCGGCAGCATCAGCAGCAGCAGCGGCGTTCACAGTTGTTTCAACAAGAGATTAAGGTAGATGTTGGCCTAGAGGACCTTGGGAGTGTCTCAGAGACGGACTTGCGTGCAGCGGAGCATTATAAGAACTACGCCCTTTGCCCTTTTGGGTGGCCCATGTATGTTTGGATACATCGACACAAAGGTAAGCAATCAGTCCCTTAGGTCTATCTTGAGCGTCAAGTTATGTGTGTCAGACATTATGAAACTGTACATGGATATTCGTAGGTTTGCTCAATTCTGCCAAGTGTACCCACCCAGGATTGAAGGGTCATCTTTCACCCTTACATTTGTCAAGTATCTGATTGTGGGTTTTTATGATTTAATGTGAATTTTCCAAACACTTTCAGCCAAGACACCTGCCCAGCTAATCCGTGGTGATGTAGTGTCCTCCCGTGTTGCCGGCCTCCAGGTTTGGTACCCAAGAAGCTTGTGAGCAGGGCTACATCTTGCCCAAAGCTTGCTCCCGGCAAGTTGGGGGGCACATACCCTAGGAGCATGCCAAAGCCATACCTTTAGGGCCTCAATCGCCCCCCTCTGCTAAAATTTGCGCATTGAAAAACCTCTGCGTCCAATGCGACCCCCCCCAAAGGCGTCAACGTTTCCTATCTTCTTGCCCAGCCTTGCTCAGCGGAGCACTCCTTGGCGGTGGTGGGGCATTGCACGCAGTTGCTGCTGTAATGCTGCCAAGCTAGCGCTACAGAGCTGCTGCCTAGCTGAGCATTGACAGGCCTAGGCTCTTATCTCATCTAGCCTGGGCTCTCATCTCATCCAGGCAGGCTCCAAGTCTGCTTCATCTGTTGTGCACTCAACTTACCCAAAATCTGGAAAGATGTGCAGGAAGTGCTATCTAATGCAGGAAGCACCAGCTGCAAAAACGAGCTTGCAGTACTTGTGCTTGTGCGTGCAACTTGTCTTTCAGCTCAATGATCTTGGCATGGACTCATTCCTTTCACTTTTTCTTGGCACTTTGAATGTGTGTGTACTGGTTAGAATACGTTGGGTTGGTAACAGGTAGCTAGGGGGGAAGTTGATGGCCCACAGGCTCCCCCCAGCCCCCTTCAACCTCTACCCCTCATAAATGACCCCTAAATGCGGACAAATCGACGTTAAATGTGCGAAGTGATTATATCATGTGCACATTGGCCTGGGAAATGGACCCATGACCCAACCCTGTTTTGGTCCATCCATTTGTGCATCTATTGATCAAAAATACCTGCTGCTTTTTATGTGCAGCGACCGATGGTTTTTGGTCCTTGGCTTTTGGACGGAGTTGCAGCATCTTGCGTCATGGCAGCTCACACTTTTTGCCGGATGTACCTTGTGGTGGTTGGTGGACTTGCTTAGGCTTGAGACGTCACTTGAATCAAGAGGCTGCTCTCCGATATACTGGACTCAAGAAAGAAGATTTGGTCATGTTTTGCGACAGCAATGAGGTATGTTTGGCAGCACAATGCGCACGGATTATTTGTGTTGCAGCCTGTGCTTTGGCAAAGCATGCGCAAACCTTGGACTTTAAACGCTCTTTGTAGATTTCCTTTTAGGCATTGCTTCTTGAGCTACGCAGGTTACTTTGTCTATCTTGTGTCTTAGAATGATATTGAAAACCAATTTTGAGATCCATGCAACAAGGCTTAGTGAAGTGAGAAAGGTTGAAAGCCAAACAAGTGAGCAAACAATATCTTATCAATTTGTATCGATGAAGTATAGTGAAGTTGGACTGGAAATCTAAAAAATGTCTTGGGTAAGAACGGGCTTAGAAAAGGGGGATAAAACAGAAATCAGGCGTGTAAGGGGTTAACAATGTGCATTGCAAGGAAATCTATGGCCACACATGAAACCATTCTTGGCAGAACTCCAATAATCCATGGGTGACCTACTTGGGTCCACCCAGCGCACCACCTGCCTCAACCCTTGTTCAGCCTCCTAAGCAAACTTGTAAGGAAGATCTGCAGTGTTAGGGGGGCAGAGGGGGGGTGCTTGGCGAAGCAATAATTTTGCTCTATGAGTTTTGGAAACAGGAACAAGCAGTTCTTGGCCAGGGTCAGCCAGCCCTGTGCCTGGCCTGAAACATGGCATGTGTCCTTTTACCGTGGCCCCCAAGCATTTGCCAGGGCCCCTCAATTTTGGTGACGTCAGGAGCAGTGTGTAATTTGTGCTTTGAGCAGCCAAATTGTTCACATTTTTCAATATGGCTGTACTAGCCATGCCATTCAGGTCTTTGGACCGTTGCCCGATGATGGAAAGCCTCCCTGCAAGAAATTCTTGGGGTTGAGGGATAGGGGTTGATCTTAGGGGCCATTTCATTATGCACCAGCCAAGACCGTTCAAGCTCATAACTGATTGAACATCGTTTTTGTTATTAAGTTTGCAATAAAAACAATTAAAATGTACGTAGCTGGTTCTGCAACTAGGATGGCCTCTGACTTCTCAGCGCTGCTTGCCCTAACTTGTCTCTTGAAGGGAGTCTCGTGTGAATCCTAAGCAATTGCTTGGATTTCAAAGAACATATTTATTCTGCACTTCATGAATCTCATTTGGTTCTATCTGACTACATATCTGTGCAATTTGCAGGCTGCGGGCATGCTTCCTTACTTAGTTGCTGTAGACCATGAACGCCAAGAAGTTATCCTGGCAATCAGAGGGTCTTTCTCTGCCGCAGATATTATTACTGACGCAAATTGGCAACCGGCTATTCTCAGTGAGCTGCAATATCAAGGCCAACCTGCTGTACATGTGGATGACATGACAAGGAGTCCTCAAGTAAGAAGGCTAACAAATCACAGCAAAAGCTTTTTCAGAAGTTCAAACGCCTGATTTGAGTAGCCGTTAACCTTTGGTTTGAAAAGCGATTTGCTAAATTCATCACTTTGGTCACCAAAATACATTGGTTTAGGACGAGTAGGGCTCTTGGGGGTTGTCGCTAGGCCATCTGTGAGGAACCTTCTCCCAAATGTGTTGAGTCGTATAAGCTGCATTTCTTGTGCATTTCTTTTGTGTTTTCTAGCAAATCTTGCTAGCTCCAGTGAAAAATGTTGTGGTAGAAAGGTTACTAGGTTAGAGGCAGGAGGGCTGGACGCTGGCAAAAGCTATATAACCTGCAGGCAAACAAGGCTCAAGGAGCCCCAGCAATAATGGCCACAATTGCCACAAAAAACCATCACTTTGGACCCAAATGACCTGCCCACTTGGGCGCAATAAGCCGCAAATACTTGTGACACAACCCCCAACACCCCATATGGGCTCCTTGGTGGAACATAGATCTCCTCTTAAGAATTATATATTGGATCGAAGTAATTGAGTACCTAATTTCGGCCACTTCACACGGAAAATACATTTGCAAATACGCGCCAAAAAAGGAACTTTTTGACAAGAAAACCTGCACACCAACCAAGGGCCTCAGGGTCATCTCTTTCATTCCACTTAAGATCAAATGTCTTTCAAAGTATCTCTTGCTACCATCGCTTTAATTTCTAAAAGCTGGGGCATGTTGTTTGCAGTTCACTCAACTGTCCCTAAAGCCTTGAGTTCTGCAGATAAAATTTGCCCCGATTATAAATAGATTAACCACCAAATAGCAGGCAGGTACAAACTTTCCCCTGAAATGCCAACATTTAGCTGCGTCTCTAACCTCCAAGCTCTCTCCAAAACATCTGTTGTACGCACTTGGCCTGCACGTAATCAAATATCGCCCACATTTAAGCTGTTGCTAAAAAATCAACTTCTTGTCCCAGGTTGGCTGCCTTTGTACTTGAGCCATTCATCAAATTATTTCATACAGACGAGTGAGATCAAAGGGCGAAAACACGCCCATATGTGTACCTTTGTTATCAGGGTTTCATCTAAAGCAATCTCATCAAGGTCCTCAAATGGTGCGGCAGGCGAACGCATAAATTTAGGATCGGGTTGAGGGTAAGGGTGAAGGGTAACTAACCTTAGAATAGTAACTAATCCTAGTAATGATCCTCATCTTTAGACTGGCACGGTAGCTATTTCAGATAGTTTTACAAGTATAAAGCACCCTGGACAACACTGAATTGCTTCCAGATTTGTTCATATGCCATGAAGTTTGGACATGGCCCAAAGAAATGTTGCTGTTGCGGAAGGTACAATTTAGGTCCAAATCAGGTATGCTTTTATATGCTCCAGGTGTATGCCATGAATGATACCTTTCAATTTCTCTACAAACATTAAGCCCCAATAGCTTAGACAGTTGATCTGGTCATTTCCATGAACAGCCCCACACTCTTCTAGTCTCACTAAGCTTTCCAGCGCTGCTCCTCATGTTCCAAGCAGCCAGGCGGGTTGAGGGCGCCCAAGGGGCCGTCTTTGAAGCGCCAGTCGTAGCCTGCTGCTTCCGGCTCACCTTCTGGAATCTCAGATCTCAGATTCCAGAATCGGCTGTCTTTGCCCAAGTGAGCCAGCCAAAGCTTTCCTAAAACTATGTTTCAACAATAGCTCTGCTTTGGAGGGCCAGTCACACACAAATTCCAAAACATTTCATCTTTTTTACTCGGAAGTGACCTGGATTGACATTTAAGGTTTTTGCTGTCTTACTGGAAAATATCACTGAAAGGTTTTTTGCTCCACCTGCATCCCCCATAGCCACCCCTCTCTTCCGGCATGAATATCTAGAATCACACGCTCTTGTTTCCTGATTTTACAAGACTTGTTAAAGGATCCAAAAAGCTCTTGGCGACAGGTCCTCATGCTGCAATCAGGCAGCAACATGACACAGGCTTTACTGTTCATAAGGAGCCTTTAATGCTGCAGGCGCCCTCATGTCAGCACTCAGCTCATGGCCTGCAAGGTCTTGCACGACAGTCAATTGACCTTGAGCCATAAGGGGAGATTGCCATGACAGGATGCTGGGAAGTTTGCAGAGCGTGGTTACTGCAGATGGCACTCACTTGCAACTTTCTCTTTTTACCCTGTGTATGTGGCTATGGTGCATCAGTTTTTGCCTGTATACAAAAAATAGTCATCATGCATGCAAAGAAAGCCTATTTTGCGCAAGTACTCCCCAAAATGACAGCTTGAGGACTTGAATATGCAAGAGATGACCATCCCTCTCATTGTGTCTTTGCCCAACATTCTCCACCATGATTGGCACCCCACAAGTTTTAGCCTGGTAAACGCATACGTAAGTCATCAGGTCTTTGCACTGTCGGCCTGGAGAACCATCACCAGCTAGTGACGCAGCTGCATAAATCGTGTATCCTATGTAAGAAAACCTTGTCTTAGACACCCTCCCAAAGTACATGCCCTTTCCGGCATGCAAAGCCCCAAACAAGGGGTTTCTAGGGTCTTGCACAAATGGAACCCTCCCAAGGGGCCTTAGTGGACCACTCACCACTTTCGTTGCGTGATAAGTATAGGTGCACCTTGGGGGATTCAATCAAAAAATGAAAAATGTAGGTTGAATAAGTGTATGACCGCAATTTTTCTTTTCAACTGTGACTTGTTTAAAGCATAAATGGGAAAATGTGGGGGAAATGTGTGAAACCGCGGCCTAAGGGCTTGTGAAGCTTGCCAGAGCGTATGCTTAGTTAGAACCCTCTGCTACAAGTGTGCATACCATGCCAACTCAGTCGTTATTGCAGGATGTCTTGGCCTGCCACGAAGGTGTCTATAAATGTGCTAAAGCAATCAAGGCACATTTAGAGACGCATGCAATTTTATTGGCTGCTTTCAAAAGATTGCAAGCTCCTGTGCAAGATTGTGAGGAGCAATGCAACGCTTTTTCAGCCAGCAATCTCCAGCTTGTGATTACAGGTAGGTGAAGAATCATTGTCTCATTTCTCAGCTTGACAATTTTTTTCAATGGCTTGGTTACAAAATACATTTTTTGATTAACATTTTTCAATAATGACTTTGGTTTTCCCATGCCACAGCTGCTCTTACTGACTTTAGACAAAGGTGACTGCTATGAATCAAGACCAAGTATTTTTACTCCATTCATATCAAAGTTTATGAATTGCCTTTGAAACACAAACAGGTCACAGCCTTGGTGCTGGAGTGGCAGCTGTTCTTGGGCTTCTCTTCAATTCAGACTTCCCTGGACTAAAAGTTTGGGCGTTTGCACCTCCTGGAGGTCTCCTGACTCCTAAGGTACTAATGTCTGCCACCGTGCATATCTTGATTGAGATGAGGCATCTATCATTTTGATCTTGAGTATTCGTTGCAACAGGCAATCCTAACATTTTTCTGTCAGATCGAGATTTGGAAACGTTGTCCCCGTCATTGGTACTCCCAAACGTGGCCAATTTTTTTTCCAACCCTTGCCCGCCCAATTGCCAGCCCCAACCATGTGAAATATGAACATATGTCAAAAGCTGCATGAAATAAAGCAAGGTGGGGGCACGGCCCACTATTGGCCAAACTTGCACCATTCGGCACCATTTTAGCAGGATAATATCGATTTCCCGGACATGTTTCAATCCTGCCGCTGTTCAGGAGTTAAACTGCACTTGCATAATATTTTGATGCTGCAAAGTTGGGTTTGGGGGAGGGGGTCAGGCAGGTGTGTTCCATGGGTAACCCTTTTGCAACCAGATGTGGGTGCCAACACAGGAATCTATACCTCCACAACCTCCATGGCTGAGGTTTGCGGGAAATGAAAGATGATTAACATATTTTGCAGTAGAGGGTGTGGGTGGGAAGTGGCGGGCCAAAATGTTTGTTAGCATCTGCCTCTCCTGAGCGCACAGCTCGGCGACAGAGCTTTCCACCCTAGAATCCACACAGGAGATGCGGGGCGACACATGTGCATGCACATCAAGGTCGGAGTTTGGGACTGGGTGCAGGAAATGGTATGCGCCAGGGATGGAGCATTCGCCTTTTGGATTTATAATGCGCAAATGGTTCTGTAAAATTCAAAGTACGCCAAATGATTCAATTGAACGTTTGCCTGTAAGTTTCAAGAGCAGGCGGAGGAAGGGGAGGCATTAAATCACACCAGCTGACCCTTCCCCCCTCTCCCCCAACCCTTGATTCTGCATATAAAGATGTATACAGCAATGCTTAAGCTTGTGATGTCAATGTTGGGCCATTATAAGGTGCAAAACGGAGCAAAACAGGTGCATTGCTGGGCCCATTTCAAGGAGGGTCTTTGAAATCCGCGAATTGAGGATTTACAGTTTGGCAAATGATTTGGAAGAGTTTGAATTTGCAAATAATTTGAAATGCGCGAATGCTTAATCCCTGGTGTGCGCTGTTCTGCTCTTCCACAAATTTCTTCCGCCAATTGCATCAATTTTAACTCCCAAGCCTCGAAGGGTATGATTGGAACCATAAACATGTATGCTTTCAATGGTGTATGGTCAAGTTGAGATACGATGCAGTGGCTGCAAAGCTTGCCTTGAGGAAGGTGTGACCTAGTAACGACCAAACTGGTGACGACCGGACTGGGGACGACCAAACTGGGGACGACCCAAAGAAGTCGCTTAGGCTCGCCGAAATAAGACTCGTTTGGTCTTGCCATATTTGTTTGCCTTAGGGGTACCCTCGTCAACAAGAAGTTGCATCTTATGTAAAAAGGGTTTACAAGACCCAAATACTTTTTGTATGCTCCCTGTATAGGATTTCCCCAGCTGGCATGTCTTAAGTTTGTCAAGGTTGGCATAACCAGGTAGCTTCAATCACCAGCTTTCAATTCCATTCCTGCCTGGGTCCTCCCTCCAACATTTGGCGTGAAACAAAGCTATTCGTGGAATACTCATACTTGTATCTTGCCTCTTTCACACAGGCCGCTGAACTGACAACAACCTTTTGCACATCGCTTGTGCATGCGAAGGACATGGTGAGAAGACAGTTTAGGGTTCTCAGCCCTTTTAACAATGAGATGTTTGCTTGAGCCTTGCTTCCTGTTATGATCAGAGTTGTGCACTTTACTACTGACGCCGTCAACCGTCATTTGACGGTACGGCGTAATTTACGGTTTGGACCGTCACAAATTGAGTTGCAGGCGTAATTTACGGTGATTTTAATTTTTGACGTCA
>LFCJ01000265.1_pt1 | contig 31105 bp, 43 predicted proteins | sample 643141 | NCBI WGS metagenome assembly LFCJ01 (sample SAMN03766243, study PRJNA286221) | soda lake metagenome | biome: soda lake; feature: Kulunda steppe; material: water; isolation source: sample B1-Br-g2 brine of Lake Bitter-1 | place: Russia: Kulunda steppe | collected 2010-07
CGTGATATAAAAAAGATTACCCATATAGACGTGCATCATAGTGCTTCTCCTGCACGAAATTATAAGGGCATTGAAACTATTATAAGCTTTGCTAATACTCACATTAACCAAAATGGTTGGGAAGAAGGAATAGGTTATCATTATGTAATACCGCCTGATGGTAAGATTTATAAGACAGGTTATGCTAATGAGAAGCGTTGGTCTGTTGGTGGAAATAATTCTTATACTATAAGTATTATGCTTATAGGTAACTTACATGAAGAAGACCCAACAGAGAAACAGATGGAATCAGCAATTTGGTTAGCAAACGAATTGTCAAGAGCTTATAATGTAGAAGTAGACAATATTAAAGGTCACAGAGAGTACCCTAATCAAGCTACATTGTGTCCCGGTATTGATATGGCTGATTTTAGAAACTCACTGCGGAAAAAGAAACATAAGGAAAAAATTAAAGAACCAGCTGACGAAACTAAGCCTGATAAATCATTAATAAAATTTGCTATAGAATTTATAAGGAGAATTCTAAATAGATGATAATAGCGGTACCTGACTATAACCAAAAAATATCAGAAGAGGAATATAAGGTTAAGAAATATTGTATTAATGAGTGTAATTTATCTCCTGATGAGAAAAAACACTTAATACCTCTTAATTCTATTCCTCCTACTCCGCCTAATCCTAACGCCCAATTGGTTTTTAATACCAAAAATAATGAGGTTTACTGGGTAAAAAAGGAGGTTTACAATGACTAATAAAGAAGTGAAAGAACTTAGAGGACGGTTAATTGCATTTGTGTCAAGAAAATTCTTTATAGCTATGCTTATCCTAGTGGTGTCTTCCTTGTTTGTACACTGGGGTTATATTGACGGTAAGCAATGGTTTGTTGTAGCCACAGCTGATATTCTAGGTTATGACTTCTCAAATGCTTTAGCTAAACGAAAAAAGAGTGAAGGCTAATGAAATTTATAAAAGATAACATTTGGTACTTTATATTATTTATTCTTGGAATTATTGTATCATTTGTTTTTAATAACCAGAAAATACTGGATAAAGCTAGGAAAATTAAAGAAAAAAATGAGAAAATTATCAGACAGGAAGAAAGAACAGAAGTAAGCAGGGAAGATGTAGAAGAGAAAGAAAAGGTCAATGAGGAAGCGAAAAAACAGGCGGATAAAGAGAAAACCTCTTTAGAAGAAACACGTAAGAAACATGATAAAGAGATTGAGAAAGCAGGTGAGAGTGATGAAAAAGAAAAACATGATAATTCTAATGACGCTGCTAATCATATTGACAATATTCTCTCAAACCGCAAAGACGAATGACCAATTTGAAGAGCTAACACCGGTTGAAGATGGGTTTATAATTTCTCATGAAGGTATAATTGACCTATCTAATTATATCCAAGAATTAGAGGCAGAAATTGATTTGTACCAAGAAAGGTATAATGCTACCCTTCAGGCCCTAGAAACCGAAAGAAAACAGACTGACGAACTATTAGAGACAAAAAATCAGGTTATAGAAGCTCAGTCAATGGAAATAACCGCTAAAGATGAGCTTATTGATAACTTAGAGCTAGAAACGCAACTTAAAAGTGCACAAATACAAAATTATGAAGAACTAAGAGAACAAGAGCAATTACAAAACCGATTAATCGGTTTTGGTATTGGTTTTGCAGGCGGAACAGTAGCAACTCTACTAATGGTAACACTTATAATGAACTAAAGGCCGGAAGGAGGACTATTTTGTTTAATGAATTTTTAATTGACAAAGAGGAAACAGGCGTTACAGCTTTAATAGCTTTGTTAACCTATATTACACAAGCTATAGATGTTCTCCTCTGGATATTCCTTTTGGTCGCCACTCTAGATTATCTTACTGGAATGATGAGAGCTAGAGTATCTAAAGAATATTGCTGGGATATTGATACGGCAGTAGCAGGAATTCTAAAGAAATTTGGTATAATAATAATCGTGGTAATGGCAGTATTGCTAGACTACATTTTTATAGCAATAATAGGAATATCAGATTACACAATAATCTATATCGCAATTACAAGCTGGTATATTGCAGCTGAAATGATGTCCGTTTTAGACAACTTAGATGAAATGGGAGTAATAATTTCCCCAACTTTTATGGCAGTACTTGAAAAATTTAAACAAATAGCAAAAAATATGGGTAATTCAATTATTGATGAGTAAGAATTAATAACCAAATAATGTTAATCCTCCGTCTAAAGCGGAGGATTTTTACTTCTTACCTCATAATTAACAACCTTAGTGGTTGTGTAAAAATTACATGGGTACCGGTGTAAAAATTACATGGGTGACCCATGTAAAAATTACATGGGTACCGGTGTAAAAATTACATGGGTGACCCATGTAAAAATTACACCCACAAAATAAAGAAACCTTTAAATAAACTATAAAATAAAAAGTAATTGTTGGTCGAACTAGTGTTCGACCAACTCTAAACACGAAAACTACTACTTCTAACAAAAATTTTCTCTAAAACCTCTTGACAATATTATATTTCTATGGTATACTTTATATACAGTAGAAGGAGGGAGGAAATTTGAAACCAGAGACAGAATTACAGATAATGCGACAGTGTGAAAAATGCCATTTAGAGAAGACAAGAAATAATGTAGTATACCCTAGAGGAAACTTTAATGCTGATATTTTATTTCAGGGTGAGGCTCCGGGTAGAGAAGAGGATAAAAAAGGTATTCCTTTTGTCGGGCGAACTAGTAAATGGTTCGCAGCTGTTCTTAAACATTTAGGATTGGAAGAATCAGATGTTTATATAACCAATTCTGTTAAATGTAGAACTGTTGATAAAGAAGATAACAATAGGAAACCAACTAAGAAAGAACTAGAGGTCTGTGTCAATACTTGGATTAAAAAAGAATTATCTCATGTTAATCCTAACATTATTGTTTTAATGGGTCAAACTGCACTAAATACTTACTTTACAAACTGTAAGATAGGTGTTACTGCAGGAGAAGAACTAAAAGGACATCCACTTTCTTTAAAATTTGACGTAAAATTTTTCTCAATTTATCACCCGTCAGTATTACTGTACCATCCTAATAAGTACAAATCAATTTTTGCTGAACATTTAGACAGTCTAAAAGAAAAACTAGAGGTATGGAGGTAAAAAAATGATGATTGATTATGAACTTGTAAGTAAATTTTTAAAATCGGCACCAAGAAGGACTGAATCTTTAATTTATGACTATATAATGTGTAAAGAAATTAACCAAGAAGTAGATGAGGAAGGATACGTAAGAGTCCCAATGAAGACTTTAATTCAGGATTTAGATATGTCAGCAACAGGGTTACTTGGAGGGATTGAAAGGCTAGAAGAAAAGGGTATTATTATAATTGATAGGCCACCAAAACCTCAGACTAATGGTTACAAAATTAATTGGGAGGTAATATAATGGCAATGCCGGGTTTAACTCCACCTATTGACTACTCTAATAGGTTAGATACTGATAAAAGATTAATTGATTTAATTACTGACAATTTTCATATGTCAGAGGAATTACAGGTATATTTATCTTTTATCAAACTTAAATGCTCCTATAAAACAGGGGAATTTGAAGATGCAGAAGGAATTGATTGTAGATTTGTACAACCAAGAGACTATGTAACCTTTGAAGAAATCAACGAAGATATTGTTGAATTACCAGATAAGAAAATTGTTTCAGCTATTAAGTATTTGCTTGATGAAGGTTTACTCAAACTTTATGAAGATGGTTGTTACAAAAAGTATGATTTTCCAGAAGGTTGTAATCATTTTTAGGAGGTAAAAAATGTCGGAAAAAGGAATAAAACCTAGAGAATTTATAAAAGAATTTACGTGTGTACCTAATAAGGTTTTTGATAAAATCATGCGTCAACTAAAACCATCTGAATTTATGTTATACTCAATAATAATCCGAAAAACTTATGGATTTGTAATTGGCGAGTATAATGGAAGAAATGTTTATAAAAGCTCCGATAAAATAGCTTGTTCGCAATTTGCTGAATATACTGGCCTTACAAAAAAGACTGTCATCAATAATTTAAATTCACTGGAAGCAAAGGGATACATTTACTCTGATAGAAGAGAGGGAGAAATTTCTAAATTCGGAGTGGTTTTAGATTTAGATGATGTTCGATTGGATGAAGATAAACAAACTGAATTTGAAAAAATTGAAGAAATTAAAAAAGAAGCAGGTTATCACTCTATCAATTTAACAGAACAACCGAAAGAAGATGGTGAAGAAACTAAAGAAGATATTGTAGAAAGTATTAATAACGAACTAAAGGAAGATATGGTAAGTAAAGATGAACTTGTTGATGATTTAATGGATGAGCTGGAAGAAAAGCCAGAGGAAAATAAGCCAAAGAAAAAGAAAAAGTCTAAGAAAAAGAAGAATAAACCAGTAGAAGAATGGAACTGTAATGACCTCTTAAAGTACTTTACTAATAAATATTATGAGGAATTTGGATTAGGTTATCCATCTATAAGTGGTAAGGAGAGAAGCCTTGCTAAGTTACTTGTTGAGGGTGATACTGATAATGGAAAACTTAAAAAAGCGGTTGACTACTATATGGAAAATTATGACCAGATAGGAGACGGTGTTCCATCCAGTACTCCATCTTGGAATATTTTTTACGGCTACAAAGAAACCATAATCCCTAAAGCCAATTTAGCTAAAGATAAAAAGAGTGAAGAAAATCCATTTGGAGACCCAGATAATGAGGAGGACGCAGACTTGTTTGAAGAATTTTACTAGGAGGGATAACGTTTGTTGGAACCAGAAAAACAGCTACAATCTGGAATACTAGAGGAGTATCATGATAAATATTTTGATGATTTTTACGGCCATCCAGACAAGATAGACATTTTTAAAAAGAAGGTTGAGGAATTTAAGAGACGAAATCCGGGTAAGGATATAAAGACTGATTTTGACAAGATAGAGGAATCTTATGAGAAGATAGCTCTTTACAAAGATAATTTACCTAACGCAAAAAAGCACGGAATTAACTTATTACTATATGGGCCAAATGGGACGGGGAAGTCAATGCTTGGAATATCGGTTTTGAAAAAAGCCATAAAAGACGGATACACTGCTCAATTTACTTCACTTTCAGGGATAATAAGCCTCTACTCAGGAGGATGGTACGAAGAGAAGAAACAAAGGCAGTACAACAAACGGGTTAGGGATGTAGACTTTTTGATGATAGATGATATTGGTAAAGAATACAAGGCTAAATCAAATGACTTAACTGAAGTAATATTTGATAACTTAATACGCTATCGCAGCTTTAGAAGGAAACCAATAATAATGACAACCAATATTCCAGTAGAGAAAATAGAAAGTACTTATGGACAATCAATTGTCAGCTTACTAAGTGGAAAAACACATCAAGTGGAATTGGATGGTTCGGATTTTAGGAAATTGGTGCAGTCAAAACAGGTAACCAGAAAATTGCGGGAGGGATAGGATGGAAAAAGGACAAATAAGTAACAAACCTTCACCGGCAATAGTATTTGACATAGATGGTATTTTGATAGAGCAACTTGATACTGGATTTTTTGACAGATTACATAGTAAAATGCCAGATATAGTCTCAAAACCTTTTGATAAGGTAAAAATGTTAAATGAAATAAGAAAATATGAGCTTATAGAACAATCCGCTGATTTTATCCAGAAACTCTTTTTTATGGATTATCGGATTATTTTATTTGCTCACAGAAAACAAGTTTACTATGAGGAACTGGTTGATTACTTTGAAGAGAACCATGTATTGTTTAATGAAATTATTGTGGGCGGGCAGAAGGAAAGAGAACGAATTTTATCACAAGACCATGTACATTATTACTATTATTCCCACCCATTCCACTACTCTACATCTAACAAAGAAAAAGAAAGACATATAGACTCTTGGCAGGAATTAACAGTATAGGGGGAATATAAGTGAATCTGGAACATGAATTTATATCCAAGATAATAGAAACAGAATCTATGCGGGCTATGATAGAGAAACGAATAAATCCAGATTTCTTTAAAGGTCGGTTTAGACCAATTTATCAATTCATGTATAACTACTATAAAGACTATCGTAAAACTCCGTCACTTGATGTTATAAAAAGAGAATTTCCTGATTTTGATACTGATATACCACAGGAACCTCTTGACTATTACGTAGATGAATTAAGAGATAGAAAAACTTATGAAATAATGATTAATGGAATTGAGGGACTGGCTGACTTAATAGAGCAACGGGAGATAGAAGAAGCAAAAGATACACTTTATAAATTGCAGTCTAAAATAGCAACTGAAGTAACGGTAAGTAGAGATATAAATTATGCTGATGATATTGAAGCTAGAATTGAAAGGTATCTCCATAAGAAAGAGAATATGGGTGTTGATGGAATACCGATAGGAATTGACGCTATTGATAATACAACTTCGGGTGCGCATAAGGGAGAACTTATTACAATTGCAGCTCGGCCCGGAACGGGGAAAACGTGGTTTGAAATAGCAGTAGTAGCAAAACACGCCTTAGAAAATAACTATAGGCTATTATTTATCACAAAAGAAATGGAACCAGAACAGATTGCACTGCGGATGGATGCTCCACTACTTGGTTATGGCTATGATAAATTACGTATGGGAGCATTAGGAAATAAATCTGAAAGTGAATACTTTGAAAAACTACATGAAATTGCCGCTGAATATAATGATTTTGTAATATCAGGTGATGATGGAGAAGGAACTGTAACTGATGTTCAGGCCAAGATTGATGAACACAAACCCGATTTAGTAATCGTAGATGGTTCATATCTACTTCGTGATGAAGAAGGGGGTAGGTCATTTCATGAAAAGGCTATGAATATAACTAGAGGTCTAAAGAGAGTAGCAAGGAATACGGAAATTCCACTTTATAACTCTACACAGGCTAATCGTCAGACCGGTAGGAAAAGGGCACCAGAAATGGAGGATGTTGCGTTCTCAGACGCATACGCCCAAGACAGTGACGTATTAATATCTCTTTACAGAACGGAAGAAATGAAAATCAGTAATAAACTAGGAGTCAAACTGGCTAAGGTAAGAGAAGGTGATGACGCTGGACACTATTTATTAAACTGGGATTTTAATGACATGGCTAATTTTGGAAGTCTAGCTCAGGATAAAACAGAGGAAGAACCGGAGCCAGAAGAAGACGAAGATATGGTAATCATGTAAAGGAGGTAAAAATGGCTAATTGCCCGTGGTGTGAAGATAGAGAACTTGTTGAAGCTGGTGACTACTTGGAATGTAGCAACTATATGTGCCACTATACTCGCTTGAAAAAGGAGGAAGAAGATGGGATTTAATGCGAAGGCATACTTAAAGTACTTTGGATTTGATAGAATAAATGATACCGGAGAAAATATTCAAGCTTCCTGCCCTGATTTTTACAATATGCACCACAGGGGAGATAAGAGACCAAGCTGGGGAATACACAAAAAGACAGGATTAAGTAATTGCTTTCGCTGCAAAATAAACATGAATATTGAGCAACTAACAGCTAAACTCCTAACTCAAAAAAGAGGTGAGAAAGTAGACCCATATACAGCTTGGGTTTGGTTAGACGAGAAAGGATGGGTACCAGAAGAAGTAAGTGACATCAACAGTATAAAAGATAAAATAATGGAAATAAAAGATGGTAAAGCCCAAATTAAAGGAATAGACGAAGCTATTTTAGAAGAATTCCATAATGGTATTCATAGGTCAGTAGTACAAAGAGGAATATCACCAGAAATGGCTAAAGAATGGGGATTAAGGTTTGACAAAAAATCTAGAAGAACTATAATTCCGGTCTATACTAGAAATGATAGTTTATTAGGGGTACTTTCAAGAGCAACTTCTAAAAATGATTATATAACCCATGCGGTTGGGGTACCAAGATATGATGAAGAAGCAGGAGAGCGGAAGGTAATACACAAATTTAAGAAAAAACTAGTATTGTTTGGGGAAAATAAATTCGCCGGGAAAGAAAAACTACTAGTAATAGAATCCCCATTAGATGTTATATACGCATGGAGTCATGGCTTACAGAAAGAATATGATATTGGGGCATTAATGGGAACAGCTTATTCAAGAATACAGATTTCAAAGATGACGGATTATCCAGAAGTGATTTTAGCACTAGACAATGATAAGTATGGTAAAAAGGCAATGAGAGGAATAACTAAGGAGCTAAGTGGTAAGGTTAGATTATATACATTTAATAACTTAGGACACAATGACCTCGGTGATTTAAAACCGGATGAACTCTTTTATATTAAAGAAGAAAAAGAGAGTCAATTTAAGGACTACTCGGAGAAACTTGGTTCAATTAAGAGAAAAATATTAAATAGAGGGGGCTAAAGATGGGCCATAAATTTAAAGCCTTTAGACAAAAAACTCCTAAAGAGAAGGAAAGCAGATGCCCTATTTGTTGGCAACCAGTAAAAGAAGAGGACAGATATAGATTTCAGGGTAAAGATTATCATAAAAATTGTTACGAAATGGAAAAAGAAAAACCAATTAATAAAAGATTCCAAAGAAGACAGATTTAAACTTTTTTTCAAAATTAATCAAAAAATTGTTGACACCCAAAAAGGTTTATGTTATAATAAATATAACAGGTAAAAGTAAGGAGGAATTCTGTTGGAAGGAAGGTACTATAACGTAGCTGTAAGTATTAACCAAGAACAACTTAGAAGACTTGAACTAAAAGCCGAAGAATTCTTAAATGCTGAAACTGATAAAAAGAGATTTGAAACAGCAGTAAATATACTAGGATATACTCCAACAAACTTAGAATTATTGGTTATTGAAGATAAGGCAAAAGAGATAACAGGGAGCTGGTTTACAGATGATGACTTACGGGACGCACTGGAAAATTCCAAAATCTTTTCCGGAAACGTCACACTCGCTAACACAAGAAGGAATGGAGACGTATCTTGGAGAACTAACAATAAGGAATCCTAAACATAAGAAAGCTCAGGAACTAGGTTACGGAACAGCAAATATTCCAAGTACACTCCAATTATATGATGAAACAGAAACTCATTATTTAATACCTAGAAACTACGATAAATTACCCGGAGACCTAACATTTGATGATTTTAAAGATGAGCGGGTTGAAGGGGAAGATATAAATGTAACTACTAGCTTTGAGCCAAGAGAAGGACAGGCAGAAGCTATAGAAGCAATGGTCAACAATGAAGGTGACGGAGTTTTATGTGCCAGCTGTGGTAAAGGAAAAACAGCCATGTCTGTTGAAATAGCTTCACGTATAGGAAAAACTACTTTAATTTTAGTCCATAAATCGTTTTTAATGGAGCAATGGTGTGAAGAGATTAAAAAATTCACCGGAGAGGAAGCAGGAATAATAAGAGGTGACAGATGGGAATACAAAGGGAAGAAATTTGTAGTAGGAATGTTACAGACTTTCTACGCACGAAGGGATGAAATACCCGAAGATGTAATAAACCATTTTGGACTAGTAATTTCTGACGAGGTTCACCGTGTTTCTGCTCCAACATTTTCAAGAGTAATACAAATGTTTCCAGCAAAAAGAAGAATTGGACTTTCAGCAACACCAAAAAGGTCAGATGGACTAGAAATTATATTCCATCTTCATATAGGCCATATCGTTTATGAGGATTTAGACCAAGAGCTTAGTCCAACAGTGTTTATGGTTCAAACTAATACGTTTGTTCCCAAAAAGCAATATTACCTTTCTTGGAGTAACAAACCGAACTTACCAAAATTGGTCACTGCATTAAGTGTTAAAGAAGGAAGAAATGATAAGATATTAAGGTTGCTTGTAAAGGCGGCAAAAAGCGGAAGAAAAGTACTGGTTTTAAGTGACAGGGTAGTTCAGGTAGAATTGTTTCAAGAGAGATTTGAGAAAACTATAAAGGGAGATTCAGGATTAGAAGGAGTAACCACATCCATTTATATGGGTTCAACTTCTGAAGAAGAAAGAGAAATTGCGGTTACTAAGGATATAATTTTTGCAACAACAAAGATGGCGAAGGAAGGACTTAATATAGTAGATTTAGATACACTATTTTTAACATCACCAACGTCATCAGAGATAACAGTGCAGCAAGCTAGTGGAAGAATTTTAAGAGAACATCCAGCTAAAAAAGACCCAATGGTAGTGGATTTTGTTGATAAAGAAATTCCAATGCTAAAGGGAATGGCTAAAAAACGCTGGAAAATATATAACAATTTAGAGTATGATATTGAGATTGTATAGTTAGTAGTAAGAGTGTATTATTTAATTACGGTATCCATTTACTACCACTCCTTATATAACTGGGCGGTAACTGAATTATAATGTGGGTTACTGTGGCACTGAAAGGGCGGGGTTCAGTGTCAACATTATGTCGGTGGGGATACCACAGGTTGGTTACCTGCCCCTCCGGCTCCAGATAATAATACTGGCAACAGTATTTATATAGACTTTGTAGAAGGTAGCTCTCACTCTCCTTTAAGGACTACCAAAACTACCTTCTACACAAACTTGGGGTGACAGAAAATTTTACCACTCCTATGATAAAATAAACTGTCACCCCAAAATTTTATAATAAATTACAGGGGGAAATAAAATAATGAGTGAAGAGATAACGCAAAAACATACTTTTTGGGAACTGGTGAATTTACTGCCACCAATGCCATCAGATATTAGTGACCCAAAGAAAGCTTATGAACTTTATATGAAAGCAGACGAATACTCTGATTTCTTAGATGATTACAAAAAGATGATGAGAGAAAAAATGTTTGAACTAGCAGAACAACTAGGAGAAGAGGATGACAAAGGTTCTCATAAATTAAGGTTTGAAGACGGAACTGGTTTTAAAAAAGAAGCCAGACACTATGTAAGTATTGATGATGATAGAGCATTAGAATTGGCGGAAGAAAAGGGAATTAATATAAGTGAAAAAGAACTAAAGGCTAAAGGACAGTACGTAGAAGAACTAATAGAGGTTATTGAAGAACAACTTCCTGATTTAGCTGATTTAGTAGACATAAAGGAAAAAATAAATGAAGATTATTTAGAAGAAGCTTATTTAAATGGTGATATAACTGAGCAAGAATTCAGTGAGCTAGTAAATAAAGAAATAAGATACGCTTTAAGAAAGTACAAGTAGGAGGTGAAAATATGGCTTCTAAACAATACATTATAAACGGCAAAAAGGTTGAATTGTTTACTATCGGAGCTTTAGCAAGTGAACTGGGTAGAGAAAACCAAACAATTCGCCTATGGGAAAAACAAGGAAAAATTCCTGAAGCCACTTACAGAACTGAGACTGGGCAACGTCTTTATTCAAAAGGTCAAATTGAGGCCATCACTCAAACTGTTAAAAACTATAATTTAAAACAGGGTGTAAAGATACCAGACGAATTTGTAGATGACGTATTTTATCGGTTCAAGCGGGCAACAGAAGAGCTTGAAAATTAATTTTTTGACTGTTTTTACAAGTTACCGGTAGATGATATAATAGTAAATACAGGAGGTGGTAAGAGTGGGAGAAAAAATGAAAGCTAAAGTAAAGGTCTCCAATGGCTACACCATAAATATGGGTAACTATGAAAGTGCCAGAATAGATGTTGGTGTAGAAATTGAGGGCGAAAAAGAGAACTTAGACAAGCTATGGGAACAGGCTAATGAAGAAGTACAAACAATACTAGCAAAAGAACTTGAAGATTTAAGAGACTGGAAGAAGGAAAAAGATAACGTTCTAGACACAGAATCAGCTCCGGATTTTTCATAAAACTATCTAAAGGAAAGGTGATAAATATGAGTAAAGGTACTGCTAGACAAGGTTGGGATATGGTAGAACAGGAATCAGAACGTAGAGAAAAGCTTGATGAGAGGGAATACTTACCGTTTTTTAAGCTAGAAGATGGAGAAGAAGCTAAGGTTACATTCTTAAATGCTGCTCCGTATGTATTCCATCAGCACTTTGTAAAGAGAATGAATAGAGCTTTTGTCTGTTCTGAAGAAGACGATTGCCCTTTATGTAACATGGGTAACAAGGCAAGCTTTAGAGGTGGCTTCCTAATAATTGACCACCGGGAAGACCAGTGGAAAGATAGGGAATCAGGTGAGACTAAAACTCGTCAGTATACTTTAAAAGAAATGAATATGAGTCACTCTACTTGCAAGGTTATGAAGAAAAAGCATGACCGCAAAGGTTTACTGGAACATGACTGGATTATAACTAGAACTGGTAAAAGTACTAATACCCGCTATGATTTTGAAGCGGTAGAAAAAGACGAAAGTGTGCCAATGCCAGATGAAATACCAGAATTAGAAAATGTATATATGCCTCCTGAAAGAGATTGGTTATTGCAAAAACTAGCTGAACATGGTTTAGGCCAACCATCATCTAATCAACCAATTGTAGAGGATGAAGACGAAGGTGTAATTGACTTTAACTAAAATTAAGAAGGGGGCTTAACCGCCCCCATTTTTAATAAGGGGGATATTATGGAAAAACAGATACCGAAAAAGATACAGGATAAACTAGCAATTGATATAGACTATTTTGCCTTTGTTGAAACTGAAAATGAACTAGAAACTTTTAACCAATATTTACAAGAAGCTGTTCACCTTTCATTTGACTTTGAAACTACGGGTACAAATATTGTACTGGATGAAGAAGTAGGAATTGGTTTACAAGCAATAAACCGGAAAGGGAAATCAGCAGCTGTTTACATTCCTTTCCAACATATAGATACAGACTGCTTACCTAAAGAGAAAATTATGGATTTGATTCGACCTAAATTTGAAGACCCAAATATTTTAATAACCGCTCACAATTTAAAATTTGATATTCAATTTTTATGGGATAATAATATTGACCTAACTGAGAAAATAAGAAATGGAAAAGTAGCCGATACTATTATAATGTACCACTTATTGAATGTAAATACACCAATGAGTAAGCTTTCACTAGAGCATTTGTTTAAGAAGAATTTTAAGATAAAGCTCAAATCATTTGAAGAGGTTGTCGGCGACCTCGAAGGTTTCCACCACGTACCAAAGGAGGAAGCTATTTTTTATGCCGGATTAGACCCAGTTGCTTGTTATGAATTGTATAACCACTCTATTGAGGAGCTAAAAGAACAGAAATTAGACAATGTATTTTGGAATCAAGAAATGGTAACTACCCATGACCTAGCCAAAATGAAACGTAGAGGTATTGATGTAGATGAAGATTTACTGCAATTTTATAAAAAGCGGGCGGATAAAGAGCTAGAAGAGCTAAAGTCAAAGATAGTAGAGATAACAGGAAGAGACTTAAACCTTAACTCTCCACAACAGGTAAAGAAATTATTATTTGAAGACTGGAACGCCCCGGTTTTAGAAAAAACAGAAACTGGGAATCCCTCAACTAATCAGGATGTAATAGCCCAGCTTTCAAATAGGGAGGACCATATTGGTCAATTTGCTCAACTTTTTGCAAGATACAAGGAATTATCTAGCTTAGATAGTAAATATTTATCGACTTTACCAGAACAGATAACACCTGATGGAAAGATACATTGTAACTTAAATCAGGTAGTAACAAGAACTGGAAGGTTATCTTCTTCAAAACCTAACCTCCAAAACCAACCAAGAGACCCAGCTTGGATTGATGAATACAAGGTAGGGAAAGAGTATAAGCCTGATGAGATACCATCATCAGAAGATATAGAAGAATCAGTAGTAATACCGGATAACCTAGAAGAAGCTCAAAAATTATTTCCAAAACACAAAGTAGAATTTGACGGGGACAATCCTGACACTTTAAAGGTTCACTTACATTTAAGAGACGCTTATTACAATAGAAATGGAGTACTTCTCGTAATTGACTATGAGCAGATGGAATTTAGAATAATGGCTCATTTTAGTGAGGATAAACACTTGTTAGATGGTTTTAATGAAGGACTTGATATTCATACTTATGTAGCGTCAAAAGCATTTGATGTTCCATATGAAGAAGTAACAAAAGACCAAAGACAAAATGCTAAAGCTGTAGGTTTTGGTACGATATTTGGAAAAAGTGCTTATGGATTTGCATTAGATTGGTACAGTCATTATGATGATTGCGTTCAGGGATTTTTTGATAATGGAATGGCAAAGGTAAATCAAAAATACTTAGATAAAACACAAAAATTCCTTGATAAATTCTTTAATGAATTTAAAGGCATAAAAAATTATATGAACTGGTGCCACGCATACGCACGAAAGTATGGATATATAAGAACTATGACAGGAAGGAAAAGACCACTCCAAGAGATTTGGTCTAATGATAAAAGCTGGCGTAATACAGCTAAAAGAAGAGCTGTTAATACTAGAATTCAGGGATGTCTGAATTTAAATAACCGGGTCTGGGTAAAAGGAAAAGGCTACAAAAAATTAAAAGATATGATTGGTGAAGGAACTTTTGAAGTATGGGACGGTAGTCAATTCAGTGAAGCTCAGGCTATGTTTTCTGGGTACAAAAGAAAGGTAAAAATAGAACTAGCTAATGGCCAAGAGATAGAATGTAGTCCTGACCATAAATTCCTCACAGTAAATACAGAGGGTAACTTAAATTTTAAAACCGTTGATGAATTTAATAAAGTAGAAAAAATTCGTTTAAGCGGTGAAGTAGAGGATGAGGGGAAAACAAAGGTAGACCTAAAAACTGAGATAGATGACAATTCACCACATAACTTAGAAGAAAGATTTTTTGAAGAGATTGAAGATAAATTTGTGCTTGGTCAGCTTTTAGGGAGACTAGCTAGTGATGGTTATGTTAGAAGTGACAAAAGTGTTATGTGGGTGTTTTCAGAACATGAAGAAATAGTAGGTAACTTTATCAAAAATAACTTGCCGTGGCATTATAGTAACTATAGAAAGAGTAGAGAAAATAGTAAAGATGACTGTAATAGAACTCAATACGTAGAAAATATTGTTGTCAACTCAAAATTACTAGCTGTTAAGGCTGAAGAAATGGAAATTGGAGAAAGAATACCTGAAGTATGTTGGAGCAATAAAGAATTACTAAGAGGTTACTTATCAGGTTATTTTGATGGTGATGGTGGATTATCAGGTAATAAAATAGTATTAACTTTTGGCCGGGGGAAAGAGAAGAAAAAGCACGCTCAGGATATACAAGAGGCACTAGGACTATTTGGTTTACAAACTAGACTAAGACACTATCCCGGGAAAAGGACTATTGTAGCCATCAGGAAAAGAGATAATACTAAATTTTTAGAACGAATAGGTTTTATTAATCAAGAAAAAAATGAAAAAGTAACAAAAGCTGGGAATGGAACAGTAAGGAATAATTTACAGGGCAGGGTTGAAACGGTCAAGAAAGTAACTGTAACTGATGAGTATATTCCAATGGGTGATATTATAAATTCAGATACGGGTAAATTTATGACTAAAAACCTTGTAACCCATAATTCCGCTGCGGACTTTATAAAGATAGCTCAGTCTAATGTTGAGGAAGCATTGGAAGGAACTCCGATTGACCCAGTATTGCAGGTACATGATGAAATAGTATATACTGTACCTTCAAAAGAAATGGCCGAAGAAGTGGTTGAGGATATTGAAGAGATTATGAATAATGCAGTAGAGCTTAATGTTAAAATAGAATCAGATTCAGATATAGTAACAAGATGGGGTATGGCAAAATAAAATTAAACTTACTAGTACAGGAGGGATAAACTTTCCAATAATAGGAGGAAAATATGGAACCGAATAGCCAATGGGCTAGGGATATTTTATTCATTAGCCTAGCAGTGATAATAGTGGTTGTAGCATTTATTTTACTAGACGTCCTTTTAGGAATCCATGAAGGAAATGGGAATCCGTTAATAGAAAAAATTGAGGGTTACCCTCTAAATATTCAGAATATACTTGGTAACCCTGATAATAAAATAGAATTTGAGCCAGAAATACAAATAGACTTTGAGAGAATGGAAAATATTTATGCAATAAAGAATGAGGTAAAATGGCGTAATAGTGAACTATCTGAAGGAAAGGCTTATAGGATAGCAACTTTAATTTATGATAAGTCTATAGAAAATGATGTTGACCCTTTTCTGATAACAGCAATAGCTTCTGTTGAATCTGACTTCCGTCCGAATGTTAGAAGTTCAGCAGGAGCTATTGGCATCCTTCAGCTAATGCCAACAATTTCCAATAAATACGAAGTAAATCCATATGATGTAGAAGAAAATATTAAGGGTGGAGTACAATTTATAAGGGATTTAATAGAAAAGTATAACTGTCACATTTTAGCTCTAGGTCATTATAATGGTGGTAATAACCCAGAGTACAAAATTCAGTACTTTTATGAAACTAGAAATTATGTTCAAGAGGTTGATATGATTTACCAAGCTTTAACTGAAAATTGAGAGGGGCGGTTACATGAGTAATATTCCAGCAGACATGAAAAAGACAATTAATGCGGTAGAGAAAGAGTATGGTGATGGTGTTATTTGTCAGGCTGATGAAGCTTTGGCTTTAGATATAGGAAGGTTAAGGACAGGTTCGTTCTCACTTGATGTAGAAACTGGTGGGGGTGTTCCTGAAAACAGAATAACTTTACTAGGCGGAAGAGAAGGAGGAGGAAAGTCTACTCTAGCCTGTAAAATTGTTGGTAGTGCATTACAAAAGTATCCTGAAAAATATGGGGTATATGTTGATAGTGAACACTCGTTTGATAAGGACTGGGCTAAACATCATGGAATAGACCTATCAAGACTTCAGATTGTAAGACCAGAATATGCCGAACAGGCGTTTGAAATAGTAGATAATTTGATAAGGAATGATGATGTATGCGTAGCGGTTGTTGATTCAATGACATCATTAGCCCCAGCTACAGAGGTATCAGGTTCAATGGAAGACCAGCAGATGGGTCTTAATGCTAGGATTAATAACAAATTTCTAAGAAAATTTAACTCAGCATTATCCGCTAAAAGGAACTTGAATGAAAATGAAAATAATACAACTCTTGTCTTAATTGCTCAGGTCAGAAAGAAAATTGGTTCATGGGGTGACCCAGAAGTAATTCCCGGAGGTCATGGTCTTATCCACTGGGCCTCACTAATAATTAAGCTACAAGGTGGAGACTGGATTGAAAAATCAGTAAGTGGCAATAAAATTAATGTAGCAAGGGAAGTCAAATTTTATATCGAAAAGAATAAAACTTACTCGCCAAAGAAGAAGGGAACATTTGATTTATACGTAGTTGAACATGATGGTATTAAAAAAGGTGAAATAGATACTGTAAAGGAATTAGTATCATACGCAATTTACTGGGATTTAGTAACAAAACGTGGTGCTTGGTACTATGTAGATGGAAGAGAAGATGGGTTTCACGGAGCTAAAAAGATGGTGGATTTCTTCAAAAATAATCCTAATGAAAAGACGAAACTTGAAAATAAGGTTATGGCAGAAGCAATAGAGTATAAGAAAGAAGACGAATTTGAGGGTAGTATTGTTGAGGAATTAAAAGACGAAGACGAGGAAGGGGCTGACAACGATTCAGAAACCGACTAGACAGGAGTTAGAATTTTTTGTAGAAAGATTAGCAACTGTAGATTGTAGTGATAGAAATTGCAGAGATTGCATTTTGTACTATAAAGGTTTCTGTGAAGAGGCTAGTGAGCTAAAAGATAGAATAATTAATGGGGAGGCTAATGATGGTTAAACCCTACAAAATTGGCCGGGGAAAGAAGAGCAAGAAAACTAGAGCTATAGAGCAAGAGAAAGAGTGGGCTAAAGAACTAGGAGCTACAGTAAGTCCAAATTCGGGTTCCACTAAATTTGGAGCTGGTGATGTAATATTTAAACAGGATTATAAAGTATTTGATAATAAGTATACAAAATATAAGTCTTACAGCATTAAAAAGAAAACTTGGAATAAAATTAGGAAAGAAGCTTTATTAGAGACTGGAATGTGTGAGCCAGCACTTCAGGTTCAGATTGATGCTGATAGTGACAAACCGTTAGATTTAGTAATTATTGAGGCTGAAACTTACAAAGAAATGGTATCTAACTTAAATAAATTAAAACAACGAATTTTAGAACTGGAAGGTGAAATGAATGAAGAGTGTAGCTGCAACTAGACAACCGAATGTAAAGATTCAGAGAGTGGATGAGGATTTACCTCTACCAGAATTTAAAACTGACGGCTCAATAGGGATGGATGTATACGCAAGAGAAGAAGTACTTATAAAGGATAACGAAACAAAACTAGTACCACTTAATATTATAATTAAAAGCCCACGTAGTCTAATGGTAGGACTTCTACCCAGAAGCTCAACTTTTAAAAAGAAGGGCTTAATATTAACTAACTCTTTAGGAGTAATTGACTGGGATTATTGTGGGCCAGATGACGAAGTAATGGCCTCAGTCCATAAATTACCGAAGAAAGATGGGGAAACTGATACAGTTATTGAAAAAGGAGAGAGACTATTCCAACTTGTATTCTTTAATGTTCAAACACCGAATGTTATAGAGGTAGAAGAAATATCACCAGTAAATAGGGACGGATTTGGTAGCACGGATGAGGATGAAGAGTAATTTAAAAATATACTTTTTTATGGTATAATATATTAAAGGAGGAAATAAAGTATGAGTATGGCAGAACTTCTAAAAACATACAAAACTAAAGATATTGATAAAAAGATTGTAGGTAAAGTAGAAAGAAATATGATGAAGAATAAATCTGGCAAAGATAAAAGATGTGTTTATGACCCCCCTCGTTCTAACAAAATTTACCATCCGTCTTCAATAGCTAATACTGAATGTTTAAGACAACTTCAATTGAAGAAGCTTAATGTTGAGAAAACAAATGATACTTATAATGCTCACAGTCAGAGAATTTTTGATACAGGTCACGATTTTGGTTACCGATTCCAAGAATACCTTTATTATTTAGGTATACTACTAGGTAGATGGCACTGTGTGGAGTGTAAGTACGAATGGACGGATGTTGAAAATCCTTCTCCATCAACCTGCCCTTCCTGTGGAGTAGACTTGACAATTTGGTATAATCTTCACTATATGGAAGTACCAGTGCATAATGATGAGTACAATCTTGGTGGACAGGCTGATGCTATGATAAAACAAAGCTGGGGAAGGCAGATGATAGAGCTAAAGACTATCAAGTGTAGAGGAGAGTATAACAGTGAATACTCAGTATCCTTTGAGGATTTACAAGCTCCAAAACCAGCTCATGTAAAACAGCTTAACATTTATATGGATAATGCTAAAAGGCAATATGACGGTATACAAGATTTAGACAGAGGATTAATAATCTATCAGGGCAAGAATAATCAGAAATTAAAGCAATTCCCAGTAAAATTACAGAAAGGGTTAGTCAATAACCTTTATGACAAAATAAAAATGGTGCGACATAGCATTGAGCAGGGTTTCCTATACCCAAGAGCTGGTAAAAATAAAAGCTGTAGAATGTGTAAGTGGTGTGATTATAAAACTTTATGCTGGAATGAACTGGGAAATGGTGGTAAAGAAAAAGGGAAAGAGGACTTCAAAAAACTAGTAAAGTAGAGGTGTTTCAATGTCAGCAGTATCAGTCAAATGCTCTAATGAAAAATGTAGGTATAGTAAATTGCACGAAAATGTTACTAAAGGAAATTGTTCACGATTTAAAATTCAGGTGGATGAAGAAGGAAACTGTACTGGATTTGAGCTTAGTGAAAGAGAGAAAGCAAAACAACTTATGGCTTAAAAAGGAGGTTAATAATGAATTTTGATAAAGTAAAAGATAAGATTGAAAATTTTAAAGATAGACAAGAAGCTATTAATAATGTTAAAAAAGAGGGATTAAGATTCCCAGCACGTGTTGAGATACCAGAACAATTTCTCGAAGGGGGGATGCTAAAATCCCCAGAAAATGTTCATGAACTTCCTTCAGGTGATTTAGGGTACCACTTGAACACGTTTACTCAGTTAGCAGCTTATTACAGAGCTGTGGTTGCTGCTCTTGACATTGATTACACCGAAGCTAAGAGAGTAGCAGAATATACTGAAGCTATGGTAATGAAAAAACTGAGTGAGGAAAAGACAGGTGAAACTGTAACTGAACTAAAATCTATTCGTGATACTCATGAATTGGTTTTAAAGGCGAAGGAAAAGAAGGACAAGAAAAGAGCTAACTATAAGATGGCTGAAGCCATTTTAGAAGGGGTAAATGACTATATCTTCCTAATAAGTAGAGAAATAACTCGCTCAGGAACTTGGTCTATGCAGGAAGGAAGAGAAGAAAAAGTATACAGTAGAAGAGATAATAGATAAGGAGGTGAAGGAGATAGGAAAATCTTGGAAAGCATATGAAAGGTTTATAGCAAGAGAGATTTTTGACACTGAAAGGAATAGCCTAAGTGGAGCAAATAATAGAAGTGATGATGGTTCAAAAAGAGTGGGGGATATTATAGACCAAACAGGTGTTCTTAATGTAGAGTGTAAGAACATGAAAAGAATGACTATAGATAACTGGCTTAGAAAAGCAGATGAAGAGGCTGATGATAAATCCCCACTTGTATTTTGTCACAAGAAGAATAGACCTTATGATACTACTTCGGTCACAATGAAACTAGAAGACTTTCTACTAATTAAAGATGAACTATTACAAAAACTAAAAGAGAAATACAAGGAGGAAGAAAATGAGTAAATCAGATAATGTACAAGAACTTAGAGTAGCTGGTGGGTCAGACCCATCTTCTGTTGGTGGAGCAATAGTCAAGAACTTAGATGAAGATAAAGATGTTGAATTAATTGCGGTAGGAGCAGGAGCTGTCAACCAAACTGTAAAAGCAATAGCTATTGCTTCTGGTTTTGCAGCACCACAAGGAAAGGTCTTATCAACCAGACCAGCTTTTATTGATGTAGATATAGAAGGAGAAACAAAGACTGCACTAAAATTTAAAATAATTGTAGATTAAGAAGTGGGGATAGGGTTATATGTTTGAACTAAATAAGACTGTTAATATATCTGCTGCTCATAGAATACCCGGTCATAATACGTGCGGAAAAACGCATGGTCACTCTTACAAAGTAACCATAAAAATTATTTGTAATCAAAATGGGTTAAAGAACCATATGGTTTTAGATTTCAAAGATATAAAACGGTTAGTGAAAAATTTTGACCATAAGAATTTAAACGAATTGGACTTTTTTAAAGAGGATTATCCTCCAACAACTGAAAATTTGGCAAAGGAAATCCATTCTGAAATTGCTCATTTTATTTACCATACTTATGGTGCTGGTGAGAAACCGAAATGTATTCAAGTAAAAATTGCTGAAGAAGAAGGGGCAGAAATTATTTATAATCCATATGCAGAGGTGAATATTTAATGTTATATGTAAAAGAAAAATTTGAGAGTATATGTGGTGAGGGATTTCAGATGGGTATGCCGGCTTTGTTTGTAAGGTTTGCTGGGTGTAATCTAAATTGTTCTTGGTGTGACGAGGACTGGGGTTTTAATAATCATGTAAAAAAGATAAACCTTTTTAGGCTAGAGGACGAAATTAATCATTATAAAGGATTTGGTTCAATTAGCCACGAGTCCGCTAACATAGTATTAACTGGAGGGGAACCGTTTAACCAGAATTATCGTTCCCTGAGTAGATTATTAAAGAACTTTTCCCATGCTGGAGTAGAGAAAATAATTATTGAGACTAATGGAATGAAACAACCAACAGGAGAACTAGGATTAACAATAGCTGAACTAAAAGATATGATTGATATTGTTATAAGCCCAAAACCTCCTTCAGCCTTTAAACACAAGCCTATTTTAGAAATGGCTTCAATGATTACAGAGGTTAATGATACAATTCAGGTTTGGAAGGACGAATTTGACTATGGAAATATTTACTGGAAATTCGTTGTTGATGGTTCATCATATGATATGGTATGGTTAGATTCTGTACTCAGTGAATATCTTAACTGCTGTGATGACCGAATTTCCATACAGGCTGTTGATAATGACCCAGAAATAACTGAAGGAATTGTAGAATTTATTAACTTAATAAATAAAAATGAAGGGTTTAACGCTGATTTAAGAATGGTTCCACAGGTTCATAAATATATGAATATGCGGTAGGAGGCAAAGAATGAAAGATACTATTAAAATTACAAGACAGGATAATGGAAATTACAGGGTTGAAAGAAGTATTACAGATAAGAAGACAGAAAAAGAGGTAAAGAATAATATTAATAGTGCTGAACACAGAGCAGAAAAACTTGAAGACCAATTAGAAGAAATTGACTTACGTGTTGCTGCTTTTGAAGAATATGTAAATAATTTTGCCGGAAATAAGAACAAGAAAAAGAGGGTACAAAAGATACTTGATAATCTAAAAGAGAACCAAAAAGAAGCTTATAAACAGATTCGAGAAAATGAGCAAAGAATTAAAGCTCTAAAACAAGCTTTAGAGGAAGGTCGAAGTGAAGTGGTAACTTCACAAGAGGATTATGATAAGTCATTGTAGGAGGTAACTAGATGGAACAGGAATTGACTTATGAGAGTGAAACAAAAGACATAGTAGAAGGAGTAATAAGAAATACTGTCTATAAGGTACTCAATGAAATGTATACTGAGGAACCTCTGGAAACTTTACCGGATGGCCTAGAGGATACTCCCAAAAGAGTAGCTAAGTATTTTAGAAATTACTTAATGAGTGAATTTGAAAGTGAGCCTGTAGTGACTAAATTTCCAACCAATGGTGAGTATAATGACTTAATACTAGTAGATGAGATTGATTTTGCTTCTACCTGTGAGCATCATTTTCTCCCAATTATTGGAAATGCTCATATAGCTTATATTCCAAATGAATACTACTCGGGTTTGTCTAAATTTGCCCGGGTAGTAGATTATTTTGCACGAAGGCCGCAGGTTCAAGAAAGAATGACACATCAAGTTATAGAATATTTAAACAAGGAACTTAAACCACAAGGAATTATGGTAATGGTAGAAGCTACTCATACCTGTATGACTATAAGAGGAGTAAAGAAACGTAATTCAGTCACAACCACATCTGCTATTAGAGGTGATATTCCAAAAAGCGAAGTACTTGATTTAATAAAATCACGGAGGTTATAAGATGGCACAAATTAGACAGGGCTACTATGATATAGAAACAAAAAAGGCCGGAAGAGGAATATTTAAACCACATAAACTATTTGACGAGGACTTAGGATACCAGACAGTACCATATAATGAAGCTTTAGCATATATGATAAGTGACTTGTTCATTTTTGATTTGGTTCCTGAAACAGTACTGACAAAAGTAAAAATAGGAGAAGAGGTTATGGAAGGGTCTGTACAAACTTATGTTGAAGGGGTTCCTTTAGACCTCTATTTAAGAGATAATTCTCTTCCAAGAAATGAAGTAATAGAAGAACAATTTTCTAAATTAATCGTCTTTGATACTTTTATAGCTAATATTGATAGAACACTAGGAAATATAATTTATGACCAAGAGAGTCATAGAATTTGGGCTATTGATAATGGTTATTCTCTAGGTTTTAATATTACTAGTGAATGGGAGAAAAGAGGAAAAGAATGGGATTATCCTCCAATGGATATTCATAATGCGAAAATAAATTACCCTGATTTAATTCATGAGTATGCGGATGGAGAGAAAATGGAGGAATACGCACATATTGTAAAACGGCGTAGATTCCAAAAAACTGAAGAGGAATTTTACCCTACAGAAGAAATGACTGATGAGGTATATAGTATTATCAACTACCGTCAGGAATACCTTGCAAGGTTGGTATGGCAACAAGGAGGAAATTAAATGGAGAATGAAGATATAATATTATTCAGCGGCGGTTTAGATTCATTTATAGCTTATTACTACTTTAATCATATATATCCAGAATTAGATGAACCAAAATTACTTTATGTTCCTTTAAACCACAGGTACCAGTCAAAAGAAATTGAAGCCTGCGGAAGGTTAGTAGCTGAAGGCGCAATTCCTGAGTATAAAATAAGTCATACAAAATTTAATTTCCAAGAAGTAGAAAAAGAAGACGCTCATATCCCAATGCGAAACCTTTATCTAGTATTGGCAGCTATGAGTGAATCTAAATCAGACCATACAACTGTTTGGCTTATTTCACAACAGGGGGAGCGTCAAATACCAGACCGGTCATTAGACTTCTTCACTCAAACCGAAAAGTATATTAATAATTACTATAAAGAAGACAGAATGATACTTGATACTCTTTTTTCTACAAAAACAAAACCAGAAATGGTGGAATGGTATCTTGAAAGTGGCTATCCAGAAAGATACTTACATCTAACTACTAGCTGCTATTCTGGTGTGAAGGATTTCCCTTGTGGAGAATGTTCTGCTTGTTTTAGGCGTTGGGTAGCATTTGAATTAAATGGTGTTAAAGGTAACTTCTTAAAAAGACCTTATGAAACTAAACTAGCAGAAGGTTACAGAAAAAGGGCGGAGAATAAGGAATATATTGAAAAAAGGTGTAGTGAGATTCTTACAGCCCTAGATAAGGAGAATAAAGTGAATGATTCTATATCTCGCTGGAGCTGAAACTTGGGACAAACTAATGTTCGATTGTGATGTAAGGTTCGCTTTAGGTTCGTATTTTTACCTAAAGGATAAAAGTGAAAAAGTACTTCATAGGTTATTGACAAATTTTGAGCAGGTTTTTCTCGATAGTGGAGCTTTTACCTTACGTCAGCATTTACGGTTACGAAATGCTCATATTTCTGAAGAAGAAATGCACAATCAGGTAATGGAATATATTGATGAATACGCTGAATTCCTTAACCGATATGGTGAAGAATTTAATGAGGTAGCTGAGATTGATGTTGGACACTGGCAACAGAAAACAAGGTATAGAGAGCATTTAATGTCACAGGTTAAAACTAATATAAATTTAATGCCTGTAGTCCATAGTAGAGACCCTGACAGGTATGTAGAATTTTTATGTAATAAGTATAATAATGTAGCTTTTGCGACTAGAAGGACTGGAACAAAAAGACAGAATATCAACTACATGGAGAAAAGGTTCTTAACTGCTAAGAGATATAATGCACCAATACATGGGTTTGCTGTTACAACACCAGAGGTTATAAATAAGCTAGGGTTTTATAGTGTTGACTCAGCAACTTGGGTTCATGCTATGAAACACGGTATGACCTTTATTTTCCGAAAAAATAAATTCTTCATGTATGACAATATGGATAAGTGGGTTAGAGTAAAACTTAAAAATGAAGTAAAGAATATGGGTCTAGACTGGGATAAATTTATGGATGACCACCCAAAGACTGTTCACCGCTTCAGCTTAATGCAATGGGTTAAATACCAAAACTACCTGTATGAAGACGCTTTTACCCAAAAACAAGAAGAATTTTGGCGGGGAGGGAGGGAAAATAGTGTCTGAATCAAAGCAACCAGACCAAGTAAGAGGAAAGCAAACCAATGAAGATGGAGAAGTAGTAGCTGAAGATGGCAAACCAGTGACTGATGAACTTGAAGAAATTTATGAATTTGACGAGGAACTCAAAAAAGAAAATACTAAAAATAGCCGGCGGGGGAAAAGTAAAAGAGAACAGGATAGAAATAAAAATGAAGTAGAGGTAGTAGATGAAGAAACAAGGAATGAATTACAAGAAGCACAAGACGCAGTAATAACAGATGTTTTTCAGGTACCAAAACAGTGCAACTACTGTTACCTTCAGGATAAGTGTCAATACTATGAAAAAGGAGCTGATTGTTACTTTAAAACCGAAGTAAATGTTAATTCAGCTAAAAACCTTTTAGACCTAATGAAAATGGCTATTGAAATGCAAGGTGAACGTGTAATTTTTGGGCGTTTAATAGAGGAAACTGAAGGAGGTTATACTGACCAAAACCTATCAAATGAAATAACTAGATTAACTGAAATGATACAGAAATTTAAAGATTTAGTAACCGATTCTGAAGAGATAAGCATTAAATTTAAGGGTTCAAAGTCAGTTCAACAGAGTCAAGGGGTACTTTCTGAACTATTTGGAAGTAATGATGACGATAAAAATAAGGAGGACTAAGACTACATGAACTCGATTTATAGAGAAAAACTTAAAACAGTAACTCCTGAAGACTTGAGAAAAGAAAACGGTTTTTATGCTCAAAAATTAAAGTATAGGTACCACTCAGAGCATAAGGCATTTTGTTCAAAAACTAATGATAAAGTGAAAAAAGATTTAAGAAATAAAATTTGGCGGCAAGCAGAACAGGAAATAATGAATTCAGACATTGCATTAGTTCCAGCTCCGGAGGAACATCAAGATAGCGAATTCTACTACTTTAAAATTACTTTATATGAAATTGAAATGTTCTCATTTGTTTTGGAAGCCATTTAGGAGGTAGACATGGAATTATTTATACTATTTCTTGCAGTACACAAGTATGAGTTCACATTTAAGATAGTAACAACTGTAAGAGGGCGTTGGTACCATATAGTTAGACCAATTAATAGACGTTCATTTGATAGGAGAAAACTCGGTATCGCATTATTTTACAATGTAGTCCAGATTTTTATAGATATTCCTTTTGAATACCGGGTTGAGGAAGGAGAGGTTTGATGAAGATACGAAGAGCATATACAACTATTGACAGTGTTAGATACGGTTATTACCAGTACGGAGAAAAAGGAAAGAAGTACTATTACACTCCCGGCAATGAAGAATCAAGAGAGCGGGCAAAAGAGAAAGCAGAATTCTCCAAGAAAAGGATTAAAAAGCAAGTCGGTGGTAAGATTGAATAATGAAACGAGTAATATACGGGATGGGCTTTCAGAGGATACAAAACTAAAGTACATGAATAATGAACTAGACCTTGTAAAAATTGAAGGAATAGTAGGAGCATTAAGGTTCTTGATTGGTGGTTTATTTGTTATCGGTGCTTATAATCTTACTAGCCTCAGCACCCTACAAATTGGAATCTTTTTAGTGATAATCTATAGCCTATCAATTTTAGACTAAAGGGTGATATATAATGAGCAAAAGTACATCAAGTAATAGTGGGAATTGTTTCCAGTATTAGCACTATTTGGAGTATTAATTGTAATTGGTGGTTCATATGCAATTAGAGAACTAACAAAAAATAGGAGGTAATTTATTTAATGGGAAATGTTCAGACGGACAAGGTTGTAATTAAAAGAGACGGAAGAAGAAAAGAGTATGATTCAGAAAAGATAATGGTAGCAATTTATAAAGCAATGAAGGAAACAGGAATTGAAAATGCAGAGGCTAAAGCGGACAATATTACCATAGCGGTTGATAATAGAATTTATAAGAGGTTTTTTAAAAAAGAAAAGAGACCAACTGTTGAGGATATTCAAGATACTATTGAGGAAGTACTAATGGAGAATAACTATTTCTCTACTGCTAAATCTTACATTTTGTACAGAAAAAAGCGGGAGGAAAGTAGAGGAAATAGACCAGAAAAAGGATTACTTAGTAAAGACTTCCTAAGCCCTTATAAGAAAAAACCTAACCCATTCCCCACCCAACTAGGAGAATTTATATTCTACCGTACTTATAGTAGATGGCTTGACAACGAAATAAGGCGGGAATACTGGTGGGAAACTGTAAAACGGGCAGTAAACTATAATACTTCACTTACGAGAACTACTAGAGAAGAAGCAGAAAACCTATTTGATGATGTTTATAACTTTAGAGTCTTTTTAGCAGGAAGAACATTATTTACAGGAAATACTAAAGCGTCAAAGAAGTACCCAATGAGCAATTTCAACTGTAGCTTCGTGGTTATTGATTCCTTTGACGCTTTTCTTGACTTATTTTATAACTTAATGGTTGGTGCTGGTGCTGGATTTAGGGTCATGTTTGAGGATGTTGAAAAATTACCCAAAGTAAAAAATGATGTAGAATTAACTCATAAGCAGTATGAGCCGGTTGCAAAAAGTGAAAGATTAGAGCATACCGAATTTAAATTTGACACCGAAGGAAAAGTAGCAACATTGGTTATAGGTGATTCAAAAGGTGGTTGGATGCAGGGGTTAGAATACCTCTTTAAATTTGTAACAGAGCATGAGTATAGGCCACTAGAGAGAATAATCATCAATTATGATAATGTTCGTCCAAAAGGTGAAAGACTAAAAACCTTCGGAGGAACAGCCTCAGGGTTCCAAAGCTTAAAACGTATGTTCGATAAAATTGATAATGTATTTAAGCGGGATAAGGGAACTGACAGACATAACCGTGTTAAACTTGAAACAATAGACGCAATGGATATAGCAAATATAATTGCAGAAAATGTAGTGGTTGGAGGTGTAAGAAGAAGTAGTGAAATTTGTTTATTCCATCCAGAAGATGATAAAATTAGGAAGGCAAAAAGTAACTTGTATGTTCAAGAAGACGGTGAGTGGGAAATAGACAAGTCAATAGCCCATAGACAAATGAGTAATAATTCTATTTTATACCATGAGCGTCCTTCAAGAGAGAAACTTCATGAGCATATTCAGGAATTAAGAATATCAGGTGAACCCGGTTTTATAAATGCTAAAGAGGCGAAAAGAAGAAGGGAAGACTTTGAAGGGGTAAATCCATGTTTTACAGGAGATATGAAATTATTAACTGACGAAGGTTACAAGAGGTTTGATATTTTAGCTGAAGAAGATGGAGTAAATGTAGTAAATAAAGAGGGTAATGTTACTTCGGGTAATGTTTGGAGTAATGGAGAGAAAGAGATAGTAGAGGTTTCATTCTATAATAGAGATTCTATTAAATGTACTCCTGACCATGTATTTATGACTAATGAAGGTGAAGAGGTTCAAGCAAAAAATTTAATAGGTAAAGTTATTATGCCATACTTTGATAGTGATATAAAAAAAGACGAGCTATTAGTTAAAGATGTGCAATTAGCAGGCAGAGAAGAAGTATTTGATTTTAGTGAACCAGAAACTCATTGGGGTGTTGTTGAAGGAAAGATTGCTCATAATTGCGGTGAAGCTTTACTACCAAATAAGGGGATGTGTAACCTAGTAAGTGTAAATGCTATGGCATTTGTTGAAGACGGCCATTTAGCTATAGAAGATTTTATCGAATCACATAAAAGGGCTACCAGAGCTGCGTATAGAATGGCTCTTATAGAATTTGAACTACATGATTGGGACTTAGTCAATAAAAGAGATAGGTTAATAGGTGTTTCCTTAACTGGCTGGCAAGATATGGTTAATGCAACTGGCATTGATAGGGAAACTGAAAGAAAGGTTCTTAGAACTTTAAGATTAGAGTCTAATAAAACTGCGAAAAAATACGCCGAAGAAAAAGGAGATAAGGAACCAGTACTAGTAACTATAGTAAAGCCGGAAGGGTGTATTACTAAAGACCATGTTAGGGTAACAGATGAAGGAATTTTATTTATTGACGAGATTGATGAGGATATTGAGAATAATCCCGTTGGTGAATTTAAAGAGATAGATGGGCCGGAAAGAGACGGTAATAAAATATCAAAATCATATTTAAATAACAAACAAGATATAATTAAATTAACACTAGCAAATGGACGGGAACTAAAACTATCAAAATCCCACCCACTTTCAGTAGGAGGGGAATGGGTTGAAGCAAGTGACCTAGAGGTTGGAGATAAATTAGACTATAAACTTGGTTCTTACAAAAATGAAGAACACTCAAAATTAAAGAGTATCAGTATTAACGAATTTAGAGAAGCCTCAAATGGAATGATTGATTATAAGCTTCCAAAAGAAATGGATGGTGATTTAGCTTGGTTAATTGGTGCTTATTTAGCTAATGGGAGTTTCCCTGATGACAAACGTAAACATCAACACCGAATTAAATTCCATTCAGGTAATTACGAAGTCCATAAAAAGGTTCAACGAATTTGGGAAGAACAATTTGGTGTTAAAACAGAAATAATTAAGCAGAATGATAGAGAATCTTATGTTCAGGATTTTAGTAGTGTTAAAATTAGAAAGTGGTTTGAAAAGAACGGATTTGCAAAAGAAAATAGTCAGTCTTTTAACAGGTCTCCTTTACTAATAAGAAAATCAAGCTATAAAGATATAATTAACTTTATAATAGGATATGCTGACAATGATGGTAGTTTTCACAATGGGAGTATGTCTATTGATAGTGCTAATAAAAATATAATAAGACATTTCCAAGAATTAGGGGAGTCTGTAGGTATATCATTTGGTTACTCTGAAAATACAGCCCGGGAAAAGAGCTTCTCAAAGAAACCTATGTATAAGGCGATATTATCTCGCTCTGAAACTCTCAAAAGTGTTATAGAGTATATAAATGAAATTTCTGTAAAAGCTAAAGAAAGGCCGGTAGAAAATAGTGACCAAAATTACTCTTCCCTCTATAGGGTAGAGAAAAAAGAGATAATTAATGATAAAGTAACTTATGGGATACAAGTAGATAATGAGCATTGGTATTATCAGGGTGGTCTAAAATCCCATAATACCCAGACCCAAATGCCTACCGTATCAAGTGGACTTCACTTTAATCACTCTCCTTACTATTTAAGAAGAGTGAGAATTTCAGCAGATGACCCACTTGTATTAGCTTGTGAAGAGCAAGGTTTTAACACTTACCCAGAGGTTGGTCAGGATGAAGAAACTTGTGATACTAAGGTTATTGAATTTCCAGTAAAGGCTCCGAAAGGCCGGGTAAAAGGAGACGTAAGTGCTTTAGAACAACTAGAGGTTTACAAGATGTTCATGCAAGAATACGTAGACCATAATGCCTCAATTACAGTCCATGTTCGGGATGATGAATGGGAGGATGTTGAAGAATGGTTATATGAAAACTGGGATAGTGTTGTTGGTATATCCTTTATTTCATATGATGATTCATTCTATGACTTAATGCCATACCAAGAAATTTCAAAAGAAGAATATGAGGAATACGTTGAAGAAACACCTGAATTTAATCCATCAATTGTTAATAAGTACGAAGCAAGGATGAATGTTGATAAAGAGCGGGAGATAGAAGAAGACGGTTGTGAAAGTGGAGCTTGCCCTATACGCTAGACTAGTTATTACA